>Ga0315329_10000006_pt1 | contig 108092 bp, 98 predicted proteins | sample M150032315metaG_FD_203459 | JGI IMG/M metagenome (GOLD analysis project Ga0315329, IMG submission 203459) | Ammonia-oxidizing marine archaeal communities from Monterey Bay, California, United States - M1 500m 32315 | ecosystem: Environmental > Aquatic > Marine > Coastal | place: USA...
TTAGCGGCAAGCCATCGCTTTCGTCGCCGTTCGCCAACTAGGCGTTTTTTTGTTGTAGAGCAGCCAGTCAGTTACTGCGTCGATGGGAGTAATTTGTATCGTTACACTAATTACGGCTTTTATGACAATCAACCAGATACAGAAGATGGGGCAGGTTGTTCTTTGGGTGCTAGTGAGAATTGCCTGCCAAACTATACATCTGCTCCCGATAAGATGCTTATTACTGACAGTATTGATAATGCGACTGGTGGTATCACCGCCTTTACAGTAGGAACTCAGACTTTGACCAGGAATTCACTTGTTGAAATAGAAATAAACTTCACCTCTAAAGGTGACTCTATAATCCTTAATCATGATGTGTTGAGTCGTAGCGTGCCATAGGAAATTGATGAGATATTTTTGTATGTGGAATTATACTTTTCAGGAAAGCTGAGGTCATGAAAAAAAGCTATCAAATAGGAATAGGCCTACCGGCTGCTATTTTCGTCATCACTTTAATGGCCGTGATTGCCGTCGCAGTTAATCAACTTGTAAGCCAGAATGCGCAAACTTTCGAGGAAGAAGTAAATTTCACGCGTGCTTTCTATGCGGCTGAATCGGGAGCTGGCTTTGCGATGAATGGTGTTTACCCTCCTGAGGAGTACCCTACTTATACTAACGTTTGTACTGGTACTGAGATGGTTCCAATTACCTATGATTTCACGGCTGATGGTTTGTCAGGGTGTACGGCAGAGGTGTATTGCACAGTAGTAATGAATGGTGGAAATAATTACGCCACTATTCAGAGCGAAGGTAGTTGCGGAGATGTGGTCAGAACAGTTCAGGTACGAACAGTCTATTAAGTTTTTTGCTCGTCGGCCTAGCCTTGGCTCCAAATAGCAAAATAGAGGATAACAGAGACAATGGCTATTGTAGTAATGGCTGTTACTCCGTAGGTCAATATGGAGCTTACACCCACGGTGGTTCTGTAAGGATCAATATCTAGATTCTTATCATTATCGCGGCTGCTGATATTTCGCTGCAGCTTAATTCGATAATTATCTTCTTTCTCCAGCAAATCCCAGCCAGCTTTGGCTTCCTCGGCTAATATTTCCTGCATTTTTTGGGTATTAGCAAATAATGGTGTCTGTGCCTGTATAATTTTGAATTCTTGGCTCATTGAAAACTCCAATAGATTTTCTTCCTTCTTGCTAGTAATTCGGCGCTTGGCTTTGGATTTGTCATCATGAGTATCTCAGCTTTGAGCCAAGCTTGAGCCTATTTTGTTATCCATGAGATTGATTTGCAACGCTTTTATGAGTGATTAACTATCAAATTGTGTGTTATTTACCCAGTTTTAAACGATGTAACGTCGCCTTGGGTTGCGGCAAGCGTGTTTGCGTTAATTACGGTTCCTTAGCATCAGCTGGTTCTTGTTGCTCGCCCAACTCCTTGATCTTGCGGGTCAGGGTGTTTCTGCCCCATCCCAGCAGGTTGGCGGCATCGCGCCTGCGCCCTGCAGTATGCTTGAGGGCAATATTTATCATTGTGCGTTCAAACATGGGTGTGGCTTGGTTCAGAATGCCAACATTGCCTAGGCTGAGTTGTTGATCAGCCCATTGGTGTAAGGCCTCGGTCCAATCTCCAGTGTCGCCTGTAGTGGCTTCCTGTGAAGAGAACTCTGGCGGTAGGTCGGTCAGGTGTACCTCACGACTGGAGGCCATTACTGTCACCCAGCGACAAAAGTTCTCTAGCTGCCTGACATTGCCTGGCCAGTTTAAACCGGTCAGGTATTTTTCCGTTTCGGGTTTCAGTATCTTGGGCTCCACATCTAACTCTTTGGCTGCTGAGTGTAGGAAATGGCTAGCTAACTTTGGAATATCCTCACGTCTGTCACTGAGTCGTGGAATATGAATCCTTATTACATTGAGTCGATGAAAAAGATCTTCGCGAAACTCGTGGTTTTCAACTAGCTTCTCTAGGTCTTGGTGTGTCGCGGCAATAATTCGCACATCCACTTTGATAGAGGTGTGGCCGCCTACTCGGTAAAACTCTCCATCGGACAAGACTCGTAGTAATCTGGTTTGGGTGTCGGCTGGCATATCTCCGATTTCATCAAGAAACAGAGTGCCGCCGTTCGCTTGCTCGAAGCGGCCGGTGCGCTGTGAGGCGGCTCCTGTAAATGCGCCTTTTTCATGACCAAATAATTCAGACTCAATTAACTCTTTGGGGATTGCGGCAACATTTAAGGGTACAAAAGTTTTGTTGCTTCTCGGGCTGTGTTGGTGCAAAGCCCTGGCAACCAGTTCCTTGCCTGTACCTGATTCGCCATTAATTAAAACTGAAATATTTGATTGAGAGAGCCTGCCAATAGCGCGAAACACTTCTTGCATCGCAGGTGCTTCTCCGATTATTTCCTGGCTCTTTGTAACACTGGCATTGCCCTTTTCAACATTCTGCTCACGGGAATGCTCCAGTGCGCGATTGGTCATTGCGATGGCATCTTCTATGTCGAAAGGTTTGGGCAGGTATTCAAATGCACCGCGGCTGTAGGAGGATACCGCGCTATCCAGGTCTGAATGTGCGGTCATGATGATAACCGGTAATTGTGGATGTTGTTCCTGAAGAGTTGAAAGGAGATCCAAGCCACTAATGCCAGGCATGCGAATATCGCTGATGATGGCATCAGGGCATTCTTGTTCGAGTCGGTGTAGCAGGTCATCACCGTTCTCGAAGGACTCCGTATTGAGTCCTGTTTTGCCTAGCGATTTTTCCAGAACCCAACGAATAGAGCGATCATCATCGAGTATCCAGACAGAATTTTTTGTGTTCATGTGTATTTATACCTTCATAACTGTGGCAATAACGCCGAAGACTTTGTTCTATAAATCATTTTTTAGTCTGGTGGTGTTAGCGGCAGCAGCACGGTGAAACAGGTCGCGCCTGGTCTGCTTTCGCATTCGATCAGTCCCTTGTGTTGCTTGATAATCGAGTGTGTTATGGAAAGGCCAAGCCCCGTTCCTTCGGCACGACCACTAATCATTGGATAAAAAATGGTGTCGATTATCTCTGGCTTTATCCCTGGGCCGTTGTCGATAATTTTGATGCTTGCTGCCAATCGGTGGAATTTGGCCCCTATGGTAGCGCTGCGAATTATTCGAGTGCGTAAGTAAATGCGTCCAAGGTCATGTTCAACCTTGGGATTGAATAAAGATTGCATCGCGTTGCGTACAATATTAAGCATCGCTTGAATTAACTGCGATGAGTCGGCAAAAACGGCGGGAATACTGGGGTCGTAATCGCGGATAAGGCTTATTCCTTTGCCACTAATCTCGGCAGCTACCAGGCTTCTTACTCGTTCTAGCACTTCGTGAATATTGGTGGCCTGCATGTTCAGTGGCTGTCTGGAACCTACCAGCCTATCTACAAGCTTGTGCAGTCGATCTGCTTCCCCGATGATGACATTGGTGTAGTCGCCTAGTTCTTCTGAATTAAGTTCCTGTGCCAGTAGTTGTGCTGCACCTCTTATGCCGCCAAGCGGGTTCTTGATCTCATGAGCCAGGCCGCGCAACAATTCCCGTGTGGTTGCATGGGAGCTATTTAAAGACTCTTCGCGGCTTATCCGGTATGAATGTTCTAGCGACATTATTTCCAACAGGGCCCTCTGCTCGCCACTTTCTTCGTAGGGTGTGATTGTATAGTCAACGTCGATAGCCTTGCCGTGCATTAACTGCAACTGGGTCTGCCGCTTAGTGAAGCTATTACTATTGTTTAATGCTGTTTGCATTTCACCAATATCCTCTGCCGCTCTAATGAAGACATCGCCGATAAAAAGCTGGCTTGCTTTGCGTACGCTAATTTCCAGTAGGCTTTCCGCTGCTACGTTTAGATAGAGGAGGCGTAGCTTGTTGTCCATCACCACCACGCCTGTTTTCAGGTTGTCTAGCAGGTGTTTATGTAGGTTGTCTTGGGTCGTCATCACGTCTCGTTTGATGCTTGGGCCTTCGCGGTCACCTTAGGCGGTCTAGTGCCTGTAACATAGTCATGAGCCTGCTTCCAATTGACTATGCAATAAGCAAACCAAGAGAGGCGGTAGTGGTTATATGGCTGTTTATGGGGCTTGTGTTGGATTAGAGGAGAGGCCTTCTTAAGCAAATCTTGCACCATAATAATGCGCTTTCTGAGGAGCTGCAATATCGCAGGGCACAAAAAAGCCCGGTTAAAGAACCGGGCTTTTAGAGTTTACTTCAAAAGAGGGTTTAAGCTAAACCTTCTTTTGTGGTCTTGATGATGGCGGCTGCAACCTTATAAGGGTCCGCATTAGATGCGGTGCGACGATCTTCAAGGCGCCCTTTCCAGCCATCTTCAACCGTACCAATTGGTATACGGATTGAAGCGCCACGGTCAGATACACCGTAGCTGAATTGATCAATTGACTGTGTTTCGTGCAGGCCAGTCAAACGCTGATCGTTGTTTGCGCCGTAAACGCTGATGTGGCGGTCAATGTTTCTGCCAAAGGATTCACAAATCTTAGTGAATATAGATTCGTCACCGTTTTCACGCATCACGCCATTTGAGAAATTTGCGTGCATGCCGGATCCATTCCAGTCAAGTTCCTTGCCTAGAGGCTTGGGCTCGTAGTTGATAGCCAGACCGTAACGCTCAGCAGTTCGCTCTAATAAGTATCTGGCGATCCAGGTTTCGTCGCCAGCTTTCTTCGCTCCTTTGGCGAACACTTGGAATTCCCACTGGCCGGCTGCTACTTCTGCGTTGATGCCTTCCAGGTTAATGCCGGCTTCGAGACACAGATCCATATGATCTTCGATTATGTCGCGACCAAAAGCATTTTGCGCGCCTACAGAGCAATAGTAAGGGCCTTGTGGGCCAGGATAACCGCCGGAAGGGAAGCCAGGGGGTAGGTTAGTCTTGATATCCCACAGGAAGTATTCCTGTTCAAAGCCAAACCAGAAATCTTCATCGTCGTCATCGATAGTGGCGCGGCCATTTGATTCATGTGGTGTGCCGTCGGCATTTAATACCTCGGTCATCACTAGATAGGCGCTAGCACGATCAGGGTCAGGATAGATAGCTACTGGCTTTAACAGGCAGTCAGAGTCATCACCGGCGGCTTGCTCGGTGGAGCTGCCGTCGAAAGACCACATGGGGCATTCTTCCAGAGTGCCGCCGAAATTATCACGAACCTGTGTTTTGCTGCGCAGGCTTTGAGTTGGCTTATAGCCGTCAAGCCAGATGTATTCTAGTTTAGATTTCATTTTCTATCCTTTCTCCTAATCGATATCGACTACTTTTTGAATGTGTAACTTGTGCTCGTTTTTCTTGTCCCTTGGGCTAAGTGCATACTGCTTTTCACCGACGCGGCGAAGTTGAAAGAGCCTATCAGCTGCTGTCACTTTAGCAAGGGGTTGCCGACTACATTCGGTGCTATATCGGCTATACTTCCACGGCTTGCCCTGTGTGCATAGGGAGGAGCAAAATATATGCCATTACTGGCGTCGCTGCAAAGGTCTATTTTATTAGGCTGCAGAGACTGACAAGGGGAAACAGAGCACCAAAAAAGAGCATTTCTTTTATTTTTGCCCTATTTATGTGCAACTCCTGCTGTTTTTTGATGCGGTAAAGCTAAAGTACTGCGCTGAATCCAAACTTCAGCAACCCAAACCCCTGAATTATCCTGGCTAAGATAACTATGCCAGGGCCAAAGAGTTGAAAATTGATGTTGTTCCTAGTTAAGTTATTTCCTGAAATTACTATCAAGACCCGCCCGGTACGCCGACGTTTTATTCGCCAGTTACGCAAAAATATCAAAACGGTTACTTATGAATTTGATCCTGGTATCTCGGTAGTGGGGGAATGGGATAGCCTTGAAGTACAGACCTCGGTTAGCGACCCAGAAGTTTTGGCGCAGATTAGCGATCGTCTCACCAGCACGCCGGGGATAGCTAAATTTCTGGAAGTTGATAAATATCCCTTAAGTGATATGGAGGCTATTCTCGATCTGGCTCTTGAGTATCATGGTGAAGGATTGAGTGGTAAAACTTTTGCTGTACGCTGCAAGCGTACTGGCAAGCATGCTTTTAAATCCACTGACGTGGAGCGCTATGTTGGCGCTGGTTTAAATACCAGAACACAGGCAAGCGGTGTAAATCTCAGCAATCCTGATATAACGGTGATGCTAGAAATCAGGGATGATGCGGTCTTCATGGTGCGTGATCAGAAACAAGGTCTTGGTGGTTTTCCATTAGGTTGTCAGGATTCTGTGCTCTCACTGATCTCTGGTGGTTTTGATTCATCTGTGTCCAGTTTTCTTTGTATTAAGCGTGGTTTACAAACTCACTACTGTTTTTTCAACCTCGGCGGCAAAGCCCATGAATTGGCGGTGAAAGAGGTGGCTCTATTTTTGTGGATGAAATACCACTCCTCTCACCGTGTTAAGTTTATTTCTGTGCCTTTCGAGAGAGTCGTCGAGGAAATACTGACCAAGGTAGATAACTCACAGATGGGTGTGGTGCTGAAACGTATGATGCTGCGGGCAGCAGGCAGGGTCGCTGATAGTCTGCAAATAGAGGCTTTGGTAACAGGCGAGAGTGTTGCACAGGTTTCCAGCCAGACATTGCCAAACCTGTCTGTTATTGACTCGGTGTCAGAGAGTCTGGTGTTGCGGCCGTTGGCTACAACTGACAAACAGGAAATAATTGATATCGCTAGATGCATTGGTACAGAACAGTTCTCTAAGGATATTCCAGAATACTGTGCCGTGATTTCAAACAAGCCCACCACGCGGGCGAAGATAGACCGGATTGAGCGCGAGGAAAGTCATTTCGATTTTGCTGTCCTGGACTCTGCTGTGACAGATGCTAGGCATCAATTGATCAATGATTTGATTAACGATTTCAGCGAAGAAGCGGCTGATGTTCAAATCGTAAATGATTTAGATGAGAGCTTCACGGTGATAGACATTCGCCATCCAGATGAGCAGGAGATGAAGCCCCTGCATCTCTCTTCTGAAATGACTCCAAAAGCGCTGCTATGTATACCTTTCTACAAGTTGCGCAGTAGTTTCGATAATTTGGATAAAGCTCACCGCTATGCCTTGTATTGCGATAAGGGCATGATGAGTCGCTTGCATGCCGCAAATCTTATGGATGAAGGCTTTCGGAATGTAAGGGTCCTGGATCTATCCAGTGGGCGGAGCCGTAGTTAACCTTTCATTCGGAGTGTTCTTTTTATCAGCCTGGTTTGTCAGTCTATGAGTAAATAAAATAGGCGGATAACTAATCTTTCGTAGCTGTCTCGTGTATACTCGCCGCCTTTTGTGCTGCGGGCATTCTTGACTTTGCTCGGCTCTAACAAAACTGCTTTTAACACCTAACTCTGGCGGAACTACTGTGATTGAGAAGATTCGAAATATAGCCATCATTGCCCATGTTGACCACGGTAAGACAACTTTGGTTGATAAATTGCTGCATCAGTCAGGCACACTCGAATCCAGGGGAGAGCGTGTCGAACGTGTTATGGACTCCAATGACCAAGAGCGTGAGCGTGGCATAACGATTCTGGCTAAGAATACTGCGATCGATTGGAACGACTACCACATCAATATCGTTGATACGCCAGGACATGCCGACTTTGGTGGCGAAGTGGAGCGTGTACTTTCCATGGTCGACAGCGTGTTGCTATTAGTCGATGCTGTTGATGGTCCCATGCCGCAAACTCGTTTCGTCACGCAGAAGGCTTTCGCTCAAGGGCTAAACCCCATTGTAGTGATCAATAAAGTTGACAGAGATGGTGCGCGCCCTGACTGGGTGGTCAATGAAGTTTTTGATCTATTCGACAAATTGGGTGCAACGGATGAGCAGCTGGACTTTCCAATTATCTATGCGTCCGCGCTGGATGGAATCTCAGGCCATGATATGGATGAGATGGCGCAGGATATGCAGCCTTTGTTTGAAACCGTAGTAGAAAAGGTTCCACCGCCGGACGTTACCGTGGATGCCCCTTTTCAGATGCAAATCAGTGCACTTGATTACAATAGTTATGTTGGGGTTATCGGCGTTGGCCGCGTGACTCGCGGTAAAGCATGCAAAAACCAGCAGGTCGTTATTATCGATCGTGAAGGAAATTCGCGTAAAGGAAAAATCTTGCAAGTGAAGAGCCATTTGGGGCTGGAGCGGATTGATGTTGATGAGGCGCAAGCCGGTGAGATAGTTTGTATCTCAGGTATCGATAAGTTAAACATTTCCGATACTCTGTGTGACCCCGATACTCCCGAGGCGATGTTGCCACTATCGGTAGATGAGCCAACAATTAGTATGACCTTTCAGGTTAACGACTCACCGTTCGCCGGCAAGGAAGGTAAATACATCACCACCAGGCAGATTAAAGATCGACTGGAAAGAGAGTTGCTGTATAACGTGGCGTTGCGGGTGGAGCAGGGTGATACACCAGATAAATATCGGGTTTCAGGCCGTGGCGAATTACACCTTTCGGTTTTGATCGAAAGTATGCGCCGTGAAGGTTTTGAGCTAGCTGTTTCGCGCCCGGAGGTGATTATCCATGAAGAAGACGGTGTTCTGAAAGAACCTGTAGAGTCTTTGGTTGTGGATTGCGATGAGCAACATCAAGGCTCGGTGATGGAAGAGTTGGGCCGGCGCCGTGCTGACCTGCAAGATATGTTGCCCGATGGCAAAGGTCGAGTGCGACTACAGTTCTTGATACCGACTCGTGGTCTTATAGGTTTTCGATCACAATTTTTAAGTATGACTTCAGGCTCCGGTTTGATGACCCACGTATTCGATCATTATGGTGACTACAAAGATATCGAACTGGCCACGCGTAACCGAGGTGTTTTGGTTTCTATGGTTAAGGGCAAGGTTTTGGGCTTTTCTCTGTTTAATTTACAGGATAGAGGCAAGTTGTTTGTTGATCCTAACGTGGAAGTATATGAAGGCATGATTGTCGGTTTGCATAGTCGTGATAATGATCTTGCGGTTAATCCTACGAAAGGGAAACAGTTAACAAATGTTCGAGCTTCGGGAACGGATGAGAACATTGTTCTATCACCTGCGATCAAGCACACGCTGGAACAGGCCATGGAATTTATTGCCGATGATGAGTTGGTGGAAGTTACTCCTGAGAATATCCGTCTACGCAAAAAATATCTGACAGAGAACGAGCGTAAGCGGCACAGTAGAGGGTCTGCAGCTCGAGGATAAACACCTATGGTGTATGGCCTCTCACTGGCCTAAGATGGGAGATCGCTTGGTATGTTTTCATGCGTGAATTCTTATTAGACAGGTAGTAGGCCATTGTCATGCAAATACTCTTTCCTGAATTAAAACCTTATAAGCGTCACCAACTTAAAGTTTCTGCCCTCCATGAGCTTTATGTTGATGAAGCCGGAAACCCTGATGGCATCCCCGTTCTTTTCGTGCACGGCGGCCCTGGCGGAGCCTGTGATGCAAGCTCGCGCCGCTTCTACGACCCGACTGTTTATCGCATAGTTACTTTCGATCAGCGTGGTTGTGGTCGGTCGACGCCTCATGGCGAACTAGATCAAAACACAACCCAAGACTTGATTGCTGATATTGAGACAATTCGAGCGTACCTTGATGTGGATACTTGGGTCCTGTTCGGTGGCTCTTGGGGATCCACCCTTAGTTTGCTCTATGCGCAGGCGTACCCCACCAGAGTTCGCGCTCTCATTCTGCGCGGCATATTTCTTTGTAGGCAGTGTGATATTGATTGGCTTTATAAAGATGGGGCGAACAGGGTTTTTCCTGATTATTGGAAAGAATTTGTTGAGTATATTCCTGAGCCCGAGCGAGATAATATTCTGCAGGCCTATTATTCGCGCTTAACTGGGGAGGATGAGTTAGCCCGTATGGCCGCTGCAAAACATTGGTCGGCCTGGGAGGGCAATTGCTCAAAGCTAAGACCTAGTCCGGATGCGCTGGCTAAATTTACAAAACCCCATAATGCACTCGCGCTTTCTCGCACAGAGATTCATTATTTTATGAATAAGGGATTTATTGACGAGAATCACATTTTGAACAATATGCACCTCATTAAAGATATACCAGGCCTAATTATTCATGGCCGCTATGATATGGTTTGCCCACTTAATAACGCACTCGCACTACATCAGCAGTGGCCAGCAGCGGAGTTACATATAGTTCGTGACTCTGGTCATTCCGCTTCTGAGCCTGGAACCATTGATGCGTTGGTTCGTGCAACACAGGATGTTGCAAAGAAGCTGGAGTCGGTAAGTTAGTTTGCCAAGGTGGTAGGACAAGCGAGGTAGGGGGGGGAGCAGATGATTGCGCTTATTCAGCGCGTCAATTGGGCGCAAGTTCATATTGAAGGCATATTGCACGCAGATATTGGACAAGGTTTATTGGCTTTTATCGGTGTCGAGAAAGATGATACTGATGAGCACTCACAAAAGTTGCTGGATAAGATTCTTGCTTACCGGGTCTTTGCTGATTCGGATGGAAAGATGAACTTAGATGTGAAAGATATTGGTGGGGATTTAATGCTGGTTTCACAATTTACTTTGGCAGCAGATACCGGCAAGGGGTTGCGGCCTGGTTTTTCGTCAGCCAAGGCTCCAGCAGAAGCAGAATCCCTTTATTTGAAATTTGTTGCTGCAGCTGAAAAGAAGCACGAGTTTGTTCGCTCAGGTAAATTTGCTGCGGATATGCAGGTTAGCCTGGAAAATGATGGCCCGGTTACCTTTATTCTAAAAGTTTAGCTCGGCGTCTCAGTTTTTTCTCCCTCAGCCTGACGTTTTCTGATCAGGCGGCCGGCCAATATACCAACCTCGAATAAAAGCCACATGGGCACTGCTAACATCGATTGAGTGAAAGGGTCTGCTGGTGTTAATAGCATGCCGACAACAAAGCAGCCAACGATTACATAGGGGCGCTTCTCCGCTAGAGAGTCAGGTTCTGCAACGCCAACCCATATTAGAATGAATACAGCGATAGGCACTTCGAAAGCAATACCGAAGGCTAAAAATATAGTGAGCGCAAAACTCAGCACACTGTTTATATCGGGTGCGACTGAAACGCCTTCTGGTGTTACAGAGATGAAAAAGGCGAACGCGAAGGGGAATAAAATATACCGGGCAAATGCTATGCCACTGTAAAAGAGTAGTACGCTGGAGACAAATAGGGGTATCGCTACACTTTTTTCATTTTTGTATAAACCCGGCGCGATGAATGACCAAATTTGATAAAGCACATATGGTGCGGCGATCAGGAACGACACATAAAAGGTCAGTTTAAACGGTGCGAAAAATGGCGATGTTGGATCTATCGCTATCATCGTGGAGCCTTCTGGCAAAGCTTCGATTAGAGGGCTGGCCACGTAGGTATAGATGTCATTAGCAAAAGCGAATAGTGCCAGAAATATGATGACAATCGCGATAATGCTTTTGAGGATGCGATCTCTTAATTCAATAAGATGATCGATCAGCGTTAGCTCTTTCTCTTCTTCAGCTGATGTCATTTTGTTTATCGGTTTCTACGGGAGATGGGTTTTCGGTCAATTTAGAATTCTTGTCGCCGTTATTTGCAAGGCTTTCGACGGCGGCGCTTTCGTTTTCACTATTCTTTTTTAGGGTATCTATTGAAGCTTGTGGTGCGCCGGGATCAAGGTTGGCTGAATTGACAATATTGTTTGCAGAATTCTCAGTGTCCTTAGCAAGACCTTCTAAGTCTGACTTCGTTTCTTCTATTTCCGCCATAATAGTTTCGTTATGCAACTGTCGGCGAATTTCATCGGCGTTCAACTCTCTTTCTATTTCGGACTTAGCCTTATTGAAGCTGCGACGAAGCCTGCCAATCCAAAGACCTGCAGTTCGAACAGCGCTGGGCAAGCGATCTGGACCCAGCACCAGTAGCGCAATAATAAAAATCAGTAGGACTTCGAAAGAGCCGATGTTAAACATAGTGCGTAGCCGAATTTACAGCTTAAACCTGAAGAAGTGAGAAAAGGCAGGCCAGTGTCTACCTCTTCGATACGTTGGTTAACTACTTGGTTTCAGCCTTTTTGGCAGCAGGGTCAATAGTATCGCCAGTGGTTTCATCAGCTTGTTCTGAGGACGGCTCTTCATCATCATCTTTCATGGCAGTCTTGAACCCTTTTAATGCACCACCAAGATCAGACCCTAGGCTCTTTAGCCGTTTGGTGCCAAACAGCATAACTACAATTAACAAGACAATCAGTAATTGCCAAATTCCAATTCCACCCATAATAAACCTCCAAATCTGATAAGCAACTTTGTGCTTTTCTATAAATTATAATTAATTTTGTCGAGATGCTTTCTCTTCAAGACCGGACATATTAAAACGCTTTTTTAGTTCCTCCAGCACGTGCTGGGGACCCAGGTCGAGGTGGCTTAACATAACCATCGTGTGGAACCACAGATCGGCCGTTTCATTAATTAGAGCCTGCTGTCCGGTTTGGCTATCCTGCTCACAGTCCTTGGCGGCTAAGATTGTTTCAATAGATTCCTCGCCAACCTTTTCCAGAATTTTATTGAGACCCTTTTCGTGCAGACTGGCAACATAGGACTCTGTGGTTGGTGAGTTTTTACGTTGCTCTAATATGGCAGCCAATTCTGTTAATACTTCGCTCATCGTCTATTTGTTGCCCATTGTTGTTAAGTAGAAATTTACTACTTTTGTGTTTTGAACCCTGATCTTAAGTTGGGCTTAGCCATTTTTATACAGCTGATCAGGAGTTATCAAAACTGGGTCAGTTATTTCCCAGCTTTCGTTGCTTAACTTCTTATAAAAGCAGCTTTCTCGACCGGTGTGGCACGCTATGCCGCCTAATTGTTCGACTCGATAGCAGACAGAGTCATTGTCGCAATCGAGCAGAACTTCTACAAGCTTCTGCACCATGCCGGATTCCTCGCCCTTTCTCCACAATTTAGCTCTAGACCGGGACCAGTATACTGCACGACCTTCAGAGACGGTTGTTTGCAAAGCTTCGCGGTTGATCCAGGCTTGGGTTAAAACGCGGCCAGAGCTGGCGTCCTGGGTGATTACAGGTACCAGGCCATCTTCATTCCAGCGGATTTGATCAAGGTAGGAGGACATCGTCTTAGTATGCAACTTCACCGTCTAAAACACAAAAGATATGCGCCCATCAAAGCTAGGCCCACGGTGATGAAAGGCAACATTTCAATGCGCTCACTGATGCTGGGAATAAGACTAATTGCTGCTGCTGAGATTAGTACTGCGCCTGTATTTCGAGCTTGAAGATTATGGCGGTCAGCTTTTTTGCGATAGTGCTCTTGCTGTTGTTGTAGGGATTCATTAATTTCACCTAGTCGCTTGCTCTCTGTCGCGGCATCTATGATGAGTTGAGGAAGCTGTGGTAATTGATCGATCCAGTTGGGTATGTTCTCTTGAACCCTGGCAATCAATGTAAACGGATTGAGTCTTTTCTTGTTCCAATTCTCTAGGTAGGGAAGGGCGGTTTTCCATAAATCCAAATCAGGATATAGCTGTCGACCAAGTCCTTCTATATTCAATAATGTTTTCTGTAATAGCACCAGTGATGGCTGCACTTCCATATCGAAACGGCTGGCAGTTCGAAAAAGTTGTATAAGCAAGTTCGCAAAGGAAATTTCTTTTAGTGGCTTCTCAAAGATTGGTTCACACACACTTCTAATTGCAGATTCAAATTCGTGAATTTTAGTCTGTTGGGGTACCCATCCACAGGCAATGTGAAGTTCAGCAACTCTTCTGTAATCACGTTTAAAAATAGCGAGTAAATTCTTGGCTAAATACTCTTGGTCATCTTTGCTTAGTGTGCCGATGATGGCGCAGTCAATAGCAATATATTTAGGGTTTTCGGGATTCTCATGTGAGACAAAAATATTTCCCGGATGCATGTCCGCATGGAAAAAATTGTGATCGAATACCTGTGTAAAAAAAATATCTACGCCGGTTTCTGCAAGTTTTTTTAAATCTGTGTTTTGTGCGTTAAGCGCATCAATGTCGGCAACTGGGATACCGTGAATGCGTTCCATAACCAATATTTGTTTGCTGCTAAAATCCCAATATATTTTGGGCACATAAAGTACAGCTGAATTATCGAAATTGCGTTTCAGCTGAGAAGTATTAGCAGCTTCTGATAGTAGGTCAAGCTCGTTGCTAATGACCTTTTCGTAGTCGTTGACTATTTCTACGGGATGCAGGCGCTTCCCTAATTCTGTTCGTGTTTCAATTTCCTTGGCGATCCACTTGAGCAGCGTTAAGTCGGCAGCCACTATATCTGCAATACCCGGGCGTATGACTTTTACAACGACTTCTTCGCCATCGAGTAGTGTGGCCTTGTGAACTTGGGCGACGGAGGCAGAAGCGAAGGGCTCCGTATCTAGGTGACTGAAAATGGCATCGACTTTCTTGCCGAGGGAGTCTTCGATTATGTTCTTAATCGAAGGTGTGGTGAACGGTGGTACATTGTCTTGTAAAGACTGTAGTTCGTCGGCTAAGTCTGTATCTAAAAAGTCTCGGCGTGTAGAAAGTAGTTGGCCAAATTTAATATAGATAGGTCCCAGCTCTTCCATTGCTTTACGCAGGCGTACGTTTTTATTGCTAGAATCGTGCCCACTAAACATCCATATGAGACGGTAGGGTAACAACAACAGCCTCAATCTTGTGCTGCCCGGCTGCCCTTGCATGAATTCATCAAGGCGGTATTTTGCAGCGATGTTCAATACTTTATTGAGGCGGGGAAGATGGGACACGGTTGGATGTATGCTCTGTTAGGTCTGAGGGCTTGCAAAGATACCATTGCAGGGCTGGGCTAACAAGCGGGCATTAGGAACTAAGCATTTGTTTTTCGGTGATTTATTGCTGTTTCGATAGAAGTGTAAGCCGACGCGCGAGAAGCTCGGTTTTGGCTGTGGCCCTATCTATCTGTAGGCGCAATTGATCGAGGCGGTCAGCAGTACTATCGGCCTCAAGGCGGCTTGGAACTACCCTCGCTTCTTCACTCAGGTAGTCGTGGATATTACGCTGTATATTAATACTGGCGGCATTGCTCCAGTTCTTGGAGGCATCAACAATTTTGCCAAGCTCGTTGCTGAGTATGTCTCCTAGCAGTGGTCCAAGATAGTCCTGCCAGTCGATATCAAGTGATCCAATCATCATATGGATATCCTGTACGAGTGTGCCATCGCCAGAGATATTGATGTCTTTGTCTGCCAGGGCGCGCTCATTTGAGCCTGCCTGGAGCAGCCCTAGTAGTTTTTCTGCCTTGGCGCTAATGCTTGCGTCGGGGCTTATTCTCAGAGTTTTGCTGTCAATCGCACTAAGTTTTATTGCTTCATCTTCGAAGCCTAATATCAAAGAGAAGTCAGGCTTACTCGCCAATACTTCAATGTATTTACCATGAAACGGGGCTAATTTTTGTGCAATGTACGCATCACGCTTGAGCATTGTGTTCAGTAAACTTTCGAATGGTAGCAGCGCCAAGCTGCCAATGAACTGATTCAAGCTATTTCTCCTGGCTGGAGCACAAGCAAGCCATGTCTCGATTATTATGCTCTGGCTTTGAAACCAATATGAATCGCACACACACCACCCATAACATTGTGATATTCACAATCGACAAGCCCTGCATTTTCCATCATTTGCAAAAGGGATTTTTGATCAGGGTGCATGCGGATTGATTCTACAAGGTAGCGGTAACTATCAGAGTCGCCTGTAACTAATTTGCCCGCCACTGGCCAAAGTTTAGAGTAGGCATCATAAGCTTTGCTTACCAGATCGTTGTTTGGTTTTGAGAATTCCAATACAAGTACACGTCCACCTGGTTTCAATACGCGTTGCATGGATGCTAATGCGGCATCTTTGTTTGTTACATTGCGCAGGCCATAGGCTATGCAAATACAATCGAAGCTGTTGTCTGCAAAAGGAAGATGCTCGGCATTAACCTGAGCAAAGTTGATATTATTACTTAAGCCTCTGTCAATAATTCTGTCTCTGCCTACCTGAAGCATAGCTTCGTTGATATCGGCTAAGACTACCTGGCCTGTATCCCCTACCAGAGAGGAAAAACGGATGCTGAAGTCCCCAGTTCCACCCGCCAGATCTAATACCCTATGACCTTTGCGTAGAGCGCTAAGCTCAATAGTAAAGCGTTTGACGAGACGGTGTGAGCCCAGCGACATGATGTCGTTCATGATGTCGTAGCGCTTCGCTACAGACCGGAAAACCTGTCCGACACGCTGCTCCTTTTCTGCAATAGGAACCTGTTCGTAGCCGAAATGGGTGGTATTTTCAGAGTCTGGTTTATTGCTCATTAGATATGTGTCGCCCTTACAAGGGGGGGCAAAAAGGGGGCCAGATGATTAATCCGACGATGAAGGCATGATGTTAATCACTTGTGTGCCGGCTGGCAATGGTTCTCGGCTTGCCTTCTCCGCTTCCAGTTTCATCAGATAGTCGTTCCATAGGGACTCTCTTTGGGTGGCAAGTTCCAGCAGATAACGCCATGAATAAATGCCACTGTTATGGCCATCGTCAAAAGTTATCTTAATAGCGTAGTTGCCTACTATTTCAATATTGCTGATTTTTACTTGCCGCTTTCCTGTCTGCAGAACTTCCTGGCCCTTGCCATGGCCTCGGACTTCTGCAGAAGGAGAATGCACTCGTAAAAATTCGGCACTGAGCGTATTGCTAGTGCCGTCGGCATAACCCAACTCTAGAGTGGCAGATTTCTTATGCAGAATTATCTCTGTAGGAGCCGCAGTAGCCATGCTCATTTCCATTTATGTCTTTACAGCAATAGTGCCGATGGAGGTTTAAAGTATGTAACGACTCAAGTCTTCGTCTTTAGCCAATTCGTCCAACTGTTGTTCAACATAGGCTTTATCGATGGTGAGTTCTTTATTGTCTCCAATAGACATGTCAGATGCTGAAAAAGAAACTTCTTCCAGTAATCTTTCCATGACTGTGTGCAGTCTTCTGGCACCGATATTCTCTGTGCGTTCGTTGACATGCCAGGCCGTCTCGGCAATTCTCTCAATGCCATCTTCGGAAAATGAAATCTCTAGACCTTCGGTTGCAAGCAAGGCCTGATACTGTTCGGTAAGCGAGGCATCTGGTTCTTCCAATATGCGTTTGAAGTCTTCAGCCGTTAACGCATCAAGCTCCACCCGGATAGGCAGTCGACCCTGTAACTCCGGGATGAGATCAGATGGTTTGCTGAGATGAAACGCGCCAGAAGCGATGAACAGGATGTGATCTGTCTTAATGCTGCCGTATTTTGTTGTAACAGTTGAGCCTTCAATGAGCGGTAATAAGTCTCTCTGTACTCCCTCCCTGGAAACACCGGCGCTGCCTTGGTCATGACGATTTGTTACTTTGTCAATTTCGTCAATGAACACAATGCCAGTTTGTTCGCTTGCTTCGACTGCGCGGTTACGGATTTCTTCTTCATTAACTAGCTTGCTGGCTTCTTCGTCTTTTATTGCTTTTAGTGCAGCTTTAACAGTCATTCGGCGTGAAGTTTTCTTGCCACTGTTCATGTTAGAAAACATGCTCTTGAGTTGGCTTGTCATGTCTTCCAGGCCAGGCGGTGCCATAATCTCTACGCCAGCGGTTGTCTCGCTGATCTTTATTTCAATTTCTTTTTCGTCTAACTCGCCCTGTCTTAATTTCTTGCGAAATACTTGGCGCGCTGCCGAATTCGAATCGGTTTGGCTCGGGTCGTCAGAGTCTGATGTTTGTTCCGTTCTTGCTTGAGGCAACAGCACATCTAGAATGCGCTCTTCGGCTCGATCTTCTGCCAAGTGTTGCACCTTGCTCATCTCGGTTTCCCGGATCATCTTGATGGCCACGTCGACCAAGTCGCGCACAATCGACTCTACATCTCGGCCAACATAACCCACTTCAGTAAATTTGGTGGCTTCCACCTTGATGAAAGGTGCCTGTGCTAGTTTGGCCAGGCGCCGGGCAATTTCTGTCTTGCCGACACCTGTTGGGCCAATCATCAGAATATTCTTTGGAGTAATTTCATCTCGAAGCTCTTCGTCGAGTTTCATGCGACGCCAGCGGTTGCGCAGAGCAATAGCGACAGCGCGTTTAGCCGCGGCTTGACCGACAATATGTTTATCTAGTTCTGAGGTGATTTCTCGGGGTGTCATTATGGACATGCATTAGTACCTGTATTCGATTTTCGTCAACAGTGGTTTATTCACTAGGCGAAATCTAACTCTTCGACAGTGTGATTATGGTTAGTGTAAACGCAAATATCTGCGGCAATAGTTAAGCTCTTTTCGACAATTTCTCGTGCACTCAGCTCGCTATTTTGTAACAGGGCTCTAGCCGCTGATTGTGCGTAGGGGCCGCCGGAACCAATTGCCATAATGGAATCTTCAGGCTCGATAACGTCGCCGTTGCCAGTAATGATCAAGGATGATTCCTTGTCTGCTACTACCAACAGGGCTTCCAGTCGGCGTAAAGAGCGCTCGGTGCGCCACAGTTTTGCTAGTTCAACGGCGGCACGCACTAATTTTCCTTGATGCTTTTCCAGTTGCTCTTCGAAGCGTTCAAATAAGGTAAAAGCATCAGCAGTGCCACCGGCAAAGCCCGCGATAACTTGGTCTTTGTAAAGTCGCCTGACTTTTCTCGCGTTACCTTTCATTACTGTGTTGCCTTGTGAGACTTGCCCGTCTCCACCAATAACTACTTTGGTGCCTCGGCGAACAGAGACAATAGTGGTTCCTCGATATTGATCCATAAGAATGGCTCCCGTGCTGTTCCTTGCTGCATAAAATTTTGTGCGGAGTATGACCCAGCTTATAGCGCTTTTTGTGCTGTTGGGTTAACTCGGTCAGGCTATCACAGGGCAAGATTTATCACTGGATAGCGAGCCTAGAATATGGGGTGAATCTCAGGAAATTCAAGCCTTGGGTGCGATGAGAGGATTTTCGAAGCACCGAAATGCCTCATGCTAAATTTTATTGAATGCTCATGCGTAGACTGGGGATATTGTTTGCTCGCAACAACTGCTCTGCTGCGCTGAGTCTGGTACTGCTAGTGTACGGCCCAGATTGCACCAGATATAGAGTGCGACCTAGCAATTGCTGCTGTTTAACTTTTACATCCAGGCCAAGGGTTCTTTGTCGCCTACTCTCTGAGTGAGCCAATTCGATTTGCTGAAATGCGCCGGTCTGTAAAATGAAGCCCGGGCGGTATGTCTGTTCTGGCTCGCTTTCGCCTGTTTCCACAACGAGGGCAGGGGTGCTTGTAGTAGCGCTTGCTGCCTGTTCAGCGCTCAGCTGTATTGGGCTAGCATCTACCGGCACTTCGTAGGCAGGCAGCTCTGTGTAGAATTCTAGTTGTAGCGTCTCTTCAGCTGGCTCTTCTGTGGTTTGGTCTGTATTCACTTGATTCACTACAGCAACCGAATTATTCGATATAGGCGTACGATTTTCACTAAGTGGTGGCACGTTGCCGGAAAGGTAGAATAGAAAACAGCCGAATACGCCAAGAGCCAGGCCCACTATCATGCCGGTGAACATTAACGACCAGGCAGGAGGCGTGGCAACGGTTTTCCGCTCTAAAAGAGGTTCTGGTTTAATTTTGGCGAAATCTTGCGTCATGACCTGCTGAAAGCCACATCGGGCCTTATGCCCAGGGCTAGTTGTTGTTTTGATTGAGAATAACTTCTGTGAAATATTGTGCCAACTGAATTATCGGTTATAAGCCAGTAAGCTGTAGTTGAAACCACAAGAGTTGAAACCACAAGCTATGCTGAGACCAAGGCAGTTTATATTAAGTCCTGCGGATCAACATCAATACTGAAACGCACCGACCTTGGGTATTTCATGGTTTCTAATTCTATGCATAATTGCGACAGCAATGCTTGTAAGTTTCCACGCTTTGTACTTTTTAGTAGTAATTGTACCCGGTATTTACCTGCCCGTTTTTCCATTGGTGCAGGCATGGGGCCGAGTTTCTCAATTGGGTGAGAGTTGCTTTGACAAAAACGGTCGATGAAGTGGGCTATTTGATCTAATAAAGTAAGGGCTGCTTTCATTTCCTTGGCCTCTGCTCGTAGTAAGCATAAATGGCTGAAAGGAGGCATCAATGCATTCAGTCTTTCCTGTAATTGTAAATGAGAAAACTCTGCGTAGGAGTTTTTGCAAAGGCTCTGTAATGTTTCATGTGAGCCGTGACGGGATTGTATCAATACTTCGCCAGCTCGTTGAGCGCGTCCTGCTCTGCCTGCAACCTGAATAATAGTTTGCCCCATATGTTCCTGGCCGCGGAAGTCAGCACTAAATAAACCGGCATCGGCATCAAGAATGGCCACGAGAGTTATGTTTGGAAAGTGGTGACCTTTTGCCAGCATTTGTGTGCCAAGTAATATACAGGGTTCACCGTCGTTAATTTTTTCTAGCATGCTTGCCAAACTGTTCTTGCGCCGTGTTGAATCACGATCAATTCTAATAATGGGTGTGTGGTCAAATCTTTTTTTCAAAAACGATTCTGCTCGTTGAGTTCCTATGCCAATTGTATTGAGATCTTTCGATTTGCAGTCTAGGCAGTGCCTTGGAAGTTGGGCGCTTGTCCCGCAATGGTGGCAGCGAATGCTGGCGGGGTTTGAATGTACTGTGAACTGTGTCATACAGTGCTCACATTCACAGACCCACCCGCAGGTTTGGCAATTAAGAATGGGTGCAAAGCCGCGTCGGTTGATAAAAACCAGAACTTGATTTTTTTGTTCCAGATGTTTCTCTATTTTATAAAGCAGTTGCTCCGAAAAACCTTCTAGTAGAGAGGCATTGGAGGTATCCACAACCTCCATTGATGCTGCCTGCTCAACACCTGTTCTTTGGCTCAATTTAAGATGAGTAAATTTTCCCCTTTGGGCATTGTGCAGGCTCTCTAGGCTTGGTGTGGCAGAGCCAAGCACGATGCATACTTTCTCCTCGCGCGCGCGAATAACGGCAAGGTCACGTGCCGAATAACGGAATCCATCCTGCTGTTTAAAAGAAGTGTCATGTTCTTCATCAATGATAATAAGTCCTGGCTTTGCCAAGGGTGTAAATACGGCTGAGCGGGTTCCGATCACAATTGCGGCGCTACCATCTCTGGCTTGAGTCCAGGCGCTTAGCCGCTCGGTCTCGTTAAGTCCTGAATGTAGACTCACTATGGGACAGGTGAAGCGCTCTTCAAAGCGGGATATTGTTTGCGGAGTGAGGCCTATTTCGGGTACCAGCACAAGACACTGCAGTCCTTTTGCTAGTTGTTCCTGCATGAGCCGCATGTAAACTTCGGTCTTGCCGGATCCGGTGATTCCATCTAGTAGGAAGCAGCAATAGCTGGTCAGGCTTTTGGTGATGGTTTTAACGGCATTTTTTTGTTCACTATTTAGATTAATCTTAAGTTCTGGGCTTTTAATCAATGCGCTAAATGGTTGAGAGCTGCTTTTTGCTTTTAAGTTCGCCTGTATTAGTTCTTTCTTGCTAAGTTCTCTAAGTAATTGAGCGTTGTATCCAGCTTGCAGGCACTCATCTCGTGTTACTTCTTTTTTTGAGTGAATAAATTCGAGCAGGGCTTTTTGTTTTTTTGCGCGCTCGAGTGAAATTTTTTCTTCTTCTTTAATGGGTTCTTTGCAAGACCAGTATTCAATTTGTTGCCGTAGCGGATTACCAGTCCGGAGTTTTCCTGGTAGGGCTGTAGCAAAAACTTCGCCTAGGGGATGTTGGTAATAGCCTGCGGCCCAGATAAGTAATTGGAAAACAGAATCACTTAATAGCGGCTCTGTATCCAGGACAGAGAGTATCGGTTTTAGTTTGTTCTTTTTTAGTTCCGAGTTATTAGAAGTGGCGATTACTATGCCTACTAGCTTTTGCCTGCCAAATGGCACTCTGACGCGCATACCGGGCAGCGCTTCTTGGCTTTTTGCAGGTAAGTAATCAAACAGCTTGCGTAGCGGTGATGGCACAGCAATTTGAAGTACCGTGCCTTGATAATTTGGTTTGGTGTTACTTGGCATGTGTGACAGGGCTATGTTGTTCTTTGCTTGGCGTCGCCGCATAGTAAGTTCAAAAAGGTTTGCAAACAAGGAGGTTGGCATAATGCCTTTGGTATCTTGCGTAGACATCTTGATGGTTTATACTTCAGCGAGTTTCAGGGTGTTCAGGGCTATTTAGGCGAAAGTTGGTTGAGTTTGGGTGCCGATAAATAGCCAGGATCTCAAAAGAATCAAATAGGAAAATGAAATGACTTCGCAGTCGATTCCAGCTGAGTTGCTGGAGGCCAGAGAGAAGATAGATACAATTGATAGGGACCTTATAGCTCTCTTGGGAAAGCGTTTCGAGTTGACCCATCAGGTTGGTCTGCTGAAGGCTAATAAGGCGCTTAATGCTGTTGATGCGACTCGGGAGTCTGAAAAATTGGCTGAGCTTACTGCGCTTTGTAAGCAGCACGACTTAAACCCTGTTTTAGTAAAAGAGCTATTTAGTAAGATCATGGAAGAAGCGGTTAAGAATCACCGTTTACTGCAGAAATAAGCTCCTCCGGCAGCATTTTCTGGGCTTAAACAGCCACACTTTCCGTTTAGTCACTACTTGCGTCTTTCCTTTTCTCTGTTAGAATGCTCGCCCCCGGATAGATAAGCCCATCTATACCGCTAAGTCCGGGTCAAAAGCAGATGTGGTGCATTGGTAAAAGCGAGCCAGTGTGGCGACATTAAACTGAGAGGAATGACATGAAACCAGGTATTCACCCCAAATACGAAGCCATAAAAGCTACCTGTAGCTGTGGCAATGTAATCGAGACTAAGTCCACTCTAGGCAAAGATATACTTATCGAAGTCTGCTCCGAGTGCCACCCTTTCTATACTGGAAAGCAGAAGATTCTGGATAGCGGTGGTCGCGTTGATCGATTTAAGAAGCGTTTTGGCTCTAGAAGAGTTTAATAAAGCTTTAGCCAGTTCTATATAGACTATCTCTAGAAAATCGTTTCGGTCGAAAGCTCTCCGCTTTCTACTTCGTTCAGGTCAACACCCGGTAATAGCGCATCGTCAGTAGTCGGTGCGTTTTCCGTTCTGAAGTATTCAAATATGGTGTCAGGTTCTCCGGGTGTGGCAGGAGAACCAGTAGATTTATTAATTAGGCGGTCTTCGATCCCATCGGGGCGCCTCATCGTGTTTTCCGGCATACCCTTCAATGCTATTTTCATGAAGTCGATCCAAATAGGTACTGCTACCGTTGCGCCTTGCTCTCTCTCCCCAAGTGGCTCCGGCTGGTCAAAGCCAACAAAAACTGTGGTGGCTATATCGCGATTAAAACCAGAGAACCAAAGTTCTTGTGGACCGTTTGTGGTGCCGGTTTTTCCCATTAAGTCGTTTCGGCCAATTTCTCGTTGTACCCGTACACCGCTACCTTCTTCAACAACGGAACGCAACATGGAGTTGAGGATGAATGTAACCTGCGCATCAATGATACGCGGTGCTGGTATCATCTCGCCGGAGATATCCTGGTCGGCAGCTTCGCAACTTTCGCAAACAGTCAGCGGAGTGGCTTTAAAAATTTCGCCGTCTGCCAGACTGGAGATTTCTTTGATAAGCCAGGGCTCGACCTTGTAGCCGCCATTGGCAATGGCAGAGTAGGCCGTAACGACTTCCAGAGGTTGTACATCCTGACTACCAAGCGCCACAGTTAAGTCATTGTGGGGGAAATTCTGGGTTTGAAAACCAAACTTGCGCGCGAATTCTAATACCTGTCTGTCACCAAGTTGGTCATACAAGCGCACCGTAGGAACATTGCGCGATTCCTTTAATGCATAACGCAGAGTGATAGGCCCTAGAAAGTTATTCTCATAATTGTTGGGGCGGTAATTTCCACGTGTTATGGGGGCATCGTTGATTGTAGTGGCTGCAGAGTAGCCTTGTTCTAAAGCGGCACCATAAACAAAGGGCTTAAAGTTTGAGCCCGGGGGACGTGGCGTAATCGCTCTATTTACTTGGCTGCGTCTAAAGTCATAGCCACCCACCAGAGCAATAATCTCACCATTGCTGGGCGACATGGAAACCAGTGCTCCCTGAATATCTGGGACCTGACCAAGTTCCCAGCCGTTATCTGTGAATTTGAGCCTTACGAGATCGCCTGCTTGAACGGCGTCGGCGGCAACAGTGGGCGGTGGCCAAGCATTATTTCTTGAGATAAAGGTTCGAGCCCAGCGCATACCTTCCCATTCAACTCTGACTAATTGCCCTGATTTGAGTACTGCTTCAAAGCTTAATTCTGAAACTGAGCTAACGATAGCTGGTTGTTGGTTGCCAAAAACTGGAACCAGCTGGAGTTCATCTATCCATGACTCCAATGCATTGCCGTTTTGGTCTGCATGTAGCTCTGGTGGGTAGGTGGCGGTTGCGCCTCTATAGCCATGACGCTTGTCATAGTAGTTTTCCAGGCCGTTGATTAACGCCTGGTTAGCGGCTAATTGCTTGTTACCATCTATACTGGTAACTACTTCAAAGCCTTGGCTGTAGGCTTGTTCTCCGTATTCTTCATAGAGTTGCTGTCGAACCATTTCGGCAACATAAGGAGCGGTAATCTCTATATCGCGATTATGGCGGCGAGCGGTAATTGGTGCGCGGTCTGCGCCTTCAAACTCTGGCTGGCTGATCATCCCCTGTTTCAGCATGTTTTTCAGTCGTGTGCGACGCCGCTCGACTGCTCTGCTGGGATTGCTTAAAGGGTTGCAGGTAGAGGGGCAGGGCAGTAACGAAACCATCATTGCAGCCTCTGCCAGAGACAACTCGTTTGCTGTTTTGCCATAGTAAACATAAGCGGCAGCGCCGATCCCGTCTGCACCGGTACCAAAATAAATTGTATTGAGATAAAGGGTTAATACTTCTTCTTTAGAGAGTTCTTGTTGTATCTGTAAGGCAAAGGGGATTGTCTTGATTTTGCGCAGATAAACATTGTCACTATCAAAAGACAGGTTGTTTGCCAGCTGCATAGTGATGGTGCTGCCACCGCCTAAGTTAATTCCTCGAATAAAACCGTAAAAGCCGCGGACGAGGCTCTGCAAATCTACTCCAGGGTGAGAGTAAAAACGCACGTCCTCTGTGGCGATTAAGGCATTGGTCAAAACCTGAGGGATGTCTTCAAAATTAACCGGGTTACGCCGATTTCCTATTTCGTCGATGAGCTTTCGGTCTGATGTGTAAATTCGGAGAGGGGTTTCCAGCTGTACATCTCGATAGGCCTCGGCTGGAGGTAATAGTGGGGCAAGATAAAGATAGGCCGCTGAGGCGACCATGATAATACTGGTGAGCCCTAAGATCATGAGCTTTGCAGCCCATTTTAGCGCCTTCTGAATTTTCTCATCCACTGCTGTAAATCTCGAGGTTTTGTCGCTAGACGCTAAGGCAGGCCTGCACTGTCATAGAAATCCGATATGCCGTGAGAACCTAATACTGCACGCTTTCCGGTCTTGAGCAAACAAGCATTATACACTCGGCATTGAACAATGCCTTGCTATTCCGGCGTTTCTCCAGCGTCACATCGAAGTGATGTTTGATTTTATCAAGAGATAAAAAAATTTTAATATTTTTTCCCACGAAGTACGTTGCTTTGTTGGGATCGGAGTTTCATTCTTTTATTGTTGGCTTTGATGTTTTCAGAATTGCTTAAACTCGTTGGAAGCCAGATAAACCCTGCCTTCTGCAGAAATTGTAGGAAGCGCAAACGTGAACTGAATCAAAGAATTGCTGCAGTCCTTACTTCATTATCTGATGGTGAAGTTGTTTGTTCTGAAAGTCTGATAATTAATTGAAAACTATAAAAAATTTATTCTTGGCCGATACTGAAATCTGGAAGACTAAGATTTGCGAATGGTTTCGCTAAGTTTTTGTTATCATTAATAATATTTTAATGGTCCAGGATTGAGTTGATCCACTGACTTGCTAGTATAAGGGTCGGGGGTAGGTGTTTTAGTCTTGTGATTGTGTCGCTGATAGAAGCTTTTAGGGGTTACTAAGTGCTGGAAAAGCTAGGAAATATTAGTGCTTTAAGCAATTTTGGCAAGAAGGCCAGCACTATGCTGGGGGTCGACATTAGTACGACTGCGGTCAAAATTTTGCAGTTAAGCCCAAGCGGAAATAAATATAAGCTTGATAATTATATTATCCGGCCGCTGCCGGCTAATTCTGTTGTTGAGAAGAATATCAGCGATATTGACGCTGTTGGTGAGTGTATTTCCCAGGCTGTGAGTGTATTGAAGCCTGCGCTGAAAGACGCTGCGGTAGCGGTAGCGGGTTCAGCGGTTATTACTAAGACGATTGAAATGAACGCTGCCCTGTCCGATTCTGAAATGGAGAATCAGATAGTAGTAGAGGCTGACCAATATATTCCCTATCCATTGGATGAGGTATCAATTGATTTCGAACGCCAGAACTTGTCGGAGCGCAGCCCGGATATGGTTGAGGTGTTGCTGGCGGCTTGTCGTAGAGAAAACGTAGATTCCAGAGTGACTGCGCTGGAGATAGGTGGGCTCGTGGCAAAGGTGGTAGACATTGAGGCCTATGCTATAGAGAGGGCCTATACTCTGCTAGCAGAGCAAATTGGCTCAGCAGAAGAGCAGACGGTTGCCATTGTTGATATAGGCTCGATGATGACAACGCTAAATGTAATTCTGGCAGGCAAAACTATTTATACCAGAGAGCAAATGTTTGGCGGCAATCAATTGTCTGAAGAAGTTCAGAGGCGCTTTGGTTTAAGCGCTGCTGAGGCAGAGAATGCGATGAAACGCGGTGGTTTGCCTGAAGAGTATGAGCATGAAATTTTAGCCCCGTTCAAAGATGCAGTAACACAGCAGATCAGTCAAACATTACAATTTTTTTTCTCTTCTAGCCATTACAACGAAGTGGATCATGTCTTGCTGGCAGGCGGAGTTGCTGCAATCGATGGTCTTGCTGATTTGGTACAGGAAAGCTTGTCAACGCCGGTCAGGGTTGCCAACCCATTTGCGGATTTGGTGATTGGTTCGAAGGTCAATCAGACCATGCTAAAAAATGATGCACCCTCCTTGTTGATTGCCTGTGGGTTGGCTATGCGAGGCGAATACTAATGGCTCATATTAATTTACTGCCCTGGCGTGAACGATTGCGCGAAGAGAGGAAGCGAGAGTTCTTTACCATCTTAATTGGTGTGGTAATTATTTCGGCGGGTGTGCTGTTTTTGGTGGATCGATACTTTAATGGTGAGATTGATACACAGGTTTCGCGTAATGGTTTTCTTCAGGAAGAAATTACGGTGTTGGATGCGCGCGTGGCAGAGATAAATCAACTGCGCCAGCAAAAGGAAGATATCCGCTCGCGAATGAATGTAATTACTGATTTGCAGGGCACGCGCCCGGTAATTGTCAGAATTTTTGATGAGTTGGTGAAAACCCTGCCTGACGGGGTTCACTACGAAAGTCTCGAGAGAGTGGAAAATACGATTTCTATTGTGGGTATTGCAGAATCCTATGCCCGCATAACAGAGTTACTTCGTAGGCTCGATGATTCCGAATGGTTTCAGGAATCAGACCTGGATGATATTTCTGCAGTGCCTGCAAGCGAAGGTTCCTTAAGTCAGGCTTTTACATTTACTTTGAGTTTGAATCTTCAGTTACCAACACAGCAGGAAGAGGTGTAGGTTTACATGTCCCTAATTCAAAATATAACAAACGATTTACGAAATTTTGATTGGAATGACCTGCAGGATGTTGACACGATAGGCATCTGGCCAGGGCCAGTAAAAGCAATAATAGTTTTAGCCATTATTGCTGGTTGTTTGGCAGGAGGCTATTTTTTTCATATTAAGAATTTGCAGGCTGAATTGCAGGGTGTGAAAAATGACGAGAATGACTTGCGTGTTGAGTTTGAACAGAAAGCTTTTCTTGCTGCAAACTTGGAGGAATATCGCGCGCAAACAGTGGAAATGGAAGAATCGTTTACGGAGCTGCTTCGGCAGTTGCCCTCAGTAACTGAGGTGCCGGGTTTGGTTGATGATGTAACCGAAACCGGTGTGGGTAGTGGATTAGAATTCTCCCGTTTGGATCTTCCTGCTGAGGAAATTCAGGAGTTTTATATTGAAATCCCGATGAATCTGGATGTGATTGGTGATTATCATGATTTCGGAACATTTGTCAGTGGTGTTGCAAGCCTGGATCGAATTGTAACTTTACATGACTTTTCCATCAGTACGCGCGCTGACTCCTTTCTTGATATGAGCATTGTGGCCAGAACTTATCGTTATAAAGATGTTGATGAGGTTGTTCAGTAAATGAGCATTTCTATGCCTAAGTTTAGGAATATTTTGGGAAGCTGCTGCGGCCTTTTGTTGGCTGCTTGTGCGCCTGTGAATAACTTCTCAGATTTACAGGCATTTGTTGAAGAAGTGAATTCGCGTCCGAGTGCTCCAGTGGAACCGGTACCTGAGTTCGTTCCATATGAAGGGTTTATCTATAGCGCAGCGTCTTCGCGTAGTCCATTTGAAGTGCCGCTGGTAATCGATACGGAAAGTGGCGTAGAGCTGAGCCAGGATGTTGAGCCCGACTTCGATCGAGTTCCTGAGCTGCTTGAAAATCAGTCTCTAAGTGAATTGGAAATGGTTGGCAGGATAACTACTACGAGTGGTGTGTATGAGGCGTTGATCGAAGATGGTTTTGGAGAAGTACATAGAGTTGGTGTGGGTGATTATATGGGGCGGAACTACGGACGTATCGAACAAATATCAGACACCCAACTTAACATGATTGAGATAGTTCCTAGTGGAAGCGGTGGCTGGGTAGAGCGGCCACAAACTCTCACGTTGCAGTAGGTTCGTGAGCTGAGGTTAATTAGTATGTATAACAAAAATAGAATATTAAAAGAGAATTTGCTGACAAGTAAAATGGAAAGGCTAAACATTATGGGCTTTATCGGTCGTAGTATATTGAGTTTGTTTGCTTTGGCCTTTTCCTCGCTGTTGGTTGCGCAAGATTCTGTAATGCTTGACAGCATTGGCTTTGCCAACCTGCCTGGTGACAGTATCGAAATACAGCTAACTTTTGACGCGGTGCCGCCTGAGCCTTCCGGGTTTGTGCTGGATAATCCAGCGCGTATCTCGTTGGACTTTCCTGATGTGGGAAGTGGCCTGTCTCAAAAGCGTTTTAATATAGATTCAAACAATGCGCAGAGCGTCATGGTACTTGATGACGGCAGTCGTACAAGGTTGGTTGTCAATCTGGACCAATTGGTAAATTATGAGATGCAACTGGTTGGAAATCAACTAACTATACAGGTGGGTAATGATGCTCAAGCTGGCGGCGTTACGGCGGCTGGGCGTGTTGCAGCTGACATAATTGGTGTTATTGACAATGCTATTACCGATGTTTCGTTTAGGCGTGGTGACGATGATGAGGGACAGATTGTCATTGATCTGTCCAGTGAGCGGGTAGTCGGAAGTGTTGAGCAGGTAGGCGCCCGGGTGTATGTGGAATTTGCTGGTACCAGTGTGCCGAATGATTTGAATAGGCGCTTGGATGTAAGTGATTTTGCCACTGCTGTTTCCACGGTGGATGTGCTTGGTCAAGCGAATAGAGCTACTGTTGTAATTGATGTCGATGGAGCCTATGAGTATGTGGCCTTTCAAAGTGGTAGTCGATATACCGTGAGTATACGACCTCCTGCTGCGGATGTTACGGCCAATAGCGCAACGGCAGAATATACGGGTGAAATTAGTAGCTTATCTTTTCAGGATATCTCAATTCGCTCAGTGTTACAGATATTGGCTGATGTTTATGATTTTAGTTTGGTTGCAGGGGATGCTGTTTCGGGGAACATAACTATTGTTCTGGATAATGTGCCTTGGGATCAGGCTCTGGAATTGGTGCTGCGCACACAGAATTTGGCTAGCCGACTAGAAGGTAATGTGTTGTATGTGGCTCCTGCTAATGAGATTGCCGCGCAGGAACAGTTGGAGTTGGAAGCGGTGCAACAGGCGCAAGCGCTGGCTCCATTATATACAGAGTTTATGCAAGTGAATTACGCGGACGCAGACGATATTATGGCTCTGTTGACTGGTGAGAATGCGGGCAGCGTAGATGTAGTTGATACAGGTGGTGCAGTCCCTGCAATCGCACCTACTACAGGTATTCTGTCTTCCAGAGGGACGGCAACTGTTGATCCTCGTACTAATATTATTATTGTTCGTGATATTGAAGAAAAATTAGAGGAAGTCAGAGCTCTAATGGCTCGGCTTGACGTTGCAGTTAGACAAGTTTTGATCGAGGCTAGGATTGTCAATGTGTCGACTAATTTTGGGCGTGATTTGGGAATTCGTTGGGGTGGTGCTGGGAGTGCAATAGGAACAGGTGACAATTTTCGCTATGGAGGGTCGTTATCGGCTTCCGCAGAACAGGGCAATGGCCGTGTTGCACAAGAGCTTGCTATACAGAACGCTTTGATTGCGGGTGAAACTGCCAGAGTGCAGGCGCTGCAAGATGGTACAGATCCGAGCTTGATTCAAACTCTCGTGGACCAGGCAATTTCAGGCGTGCCTATTCCTTCAATTACTACTACATTTCCAGAAGCTTTGGCTGTTGACCTTGGAGTTGTGTCTTCAGAAGCTTCTTCTTTTGCAATAGGTTATACCGGTAATAGTAGTTTGATCGAGCTGGAGTTATCTGCGTTAGAAAGTAGCGGTAACGGCGAAGTAATCGCTAGGCCAAAAGTCACGACTCAGGACAAGGTTGAGGCGATTATCCAATCCGGTGTCCGAATTCCTTATCAGTCTCAGGCAGGGGGTACAGCGGGTGGCTCGACAACTGAGTTTGAAGATGCGGTACTTAGCTTAACTGTAACACCACAAATAACTCCTGATGGCAGAATTAATATGGAGTTGGACATACGTCAGGACTCAGTGGCAGCTGGCTCTGGTGCTATTCCTGCAATTAACACCAACCAGGTAACTACTAGTGCACTGGTAAATAATGGGGAGACCATTGTTTTGGGTGGTGTGTTTAGGGAAGAGTCAACAACGACTGAAACCAAGACACCTTTTCTGGGTGATCTGCCTTATGTTGGTCGAATGTTCACGCGAACAGAAAATGAGAATCGTCGAACTGAGCTGCTAATCTTCATTACACCTAAAATTATTGCTGAAATTAATGTTAGGTAGTGATGCAAAATCCGGTTGATGCGAGTGCTTGCATTGACCGGCATTTTCGTTTCCCGCTTTTCTGACTATGGGTTATCAGGAATCAGCAGGTGAGCGATCCAATCTCAGTAGTATTCAATACGGTATATCGTAATTTGACCGGACAAGAAAAAGTTTGGGTGTGCAGTTTATGAGTTATTCTGGAAATGTATTTCTTGTCGGACCTATGGGAGTGGGGAAAACGACTATTGGTCGAGTCCTTGCTGATTCGCTCGGTTTGGATTTTTTTGATTCTGATCGTGAAATCGAGGCTTCAACAGGTGCTGATATTTCCTGGATATTTGATGTGGAAGGAGAGGGTGGGTTCAGGACCCGTGAAACCCGCATGATCGAGCAGCTTAGCAATAAAAAAAATATTGTATTAGCAACGGGAGGGGGGGCAATAATGTCCGCCGAAAATAGAGAAAGGTTAAAAGCGCGTGGAGTTGTTGTTTACTTGCAAACACCTATTAGTCAGCAAGTAGAACGAACTGGCCGCGACAAAACGCGGCCGCTTTTACAGACACCAAATCCCGAACAGAAAATTCGAGAATTAATGGAAATTCGAGCCCCTCTGTATCAGGACGTTGCTGATATTGTTATCGATACTTATAAAAGAAATCCTAAAGCAATTAGTCAGGAGATCTGTAAGCGATTGAAGATAGAGTTGGGCGTCGCCCAAGTAGAATAGTCTATATAGAGTGCTGCTCTATTAAGTTATGGATAGTGGAAAATGTTTACTGTAAATGTTGAGCTCGGCGATCGTTCTTATCCGATTTTTATAGGAGATGGACTCCTTGGCAGAGAGGATATTGTTGCCCCTTATCTCGGTAAAGGGCGAATAGCAATTGTTAGTAATGATGTGGTTGCACCCTTATATCTGGAAAAAGTGAAGCAGCTTTTTCCAGGTCGTGAACTGTTAGAAATCATACTTCCTGATGGTGAAGCACATAAGACTCTGGACGCCATTAATCATATTTACGACAAATTACTAGAAGGGAAGTTTGATCGGAATACATTGTTGGTCGCTCTGGGTGGTGGGGTCGTTGGTGATATTACTGGTTTTGCTGCGGCCACTTATCTAAGAGGGGTTGATTTCATACAAATCCCAACAACTTTGCTGGCGCAGGTGGATTCTTCTGTGGGAGGCAAAACAGGCGTAAATCACCCTCTTGGGAAAAATATGATTGGTGCATTCCATCAGCCTCGCTGTGTGGTCGCTGACATAGAAGTATTGAGAACACTTCCGGAGCGGGAAGTAACAGCAGGCCTTGCTGAAGTTATTAAACATGCGCTTATCTACGATGCAGCGTTTTTTGACTGGTTGGCGGAAAATAGTGCTGGTATTCGACAGTTGGATGCAGGATTGATAACTCAGGCAGTCCAAACCTGTTGTGAAATAAAAGCCGAAATAGTAGCGAAGGATGAAAAAGAATCCGGTGTGCGAGCCTTGCTTAACTTGGGGCATACCTTTGGCCATGCTATTGAGACTGCTAGCGGTTATGGCACTTGGTTGCATGGAGAGACAGTGTCTATGGGCATGGTCATGGCTGCAGACCTATCGTGTCGGATAGGTTGGATAGATCACAGCACTGCAAATCGTATTCGTACTGTAATAGAAGAAAATTTTAGTATGCCAGTTCTGCCGCCTGCCGATATATCGGTAGAGCAGTATGTGGATTTAATGTTATCTGACAAGAAAGCGGAATCAGGCAAAATTAGATTCGTTTTGTTAAAGGCGATAGGAGAAACAGCCATTGAAGGTGGCGTTGAAAAGTCATTACTCGAGGCTACATTAACAGCTGGCGCTCAGCTTTGCAGATAACCATTTTCGAATACGGTTAATACAGCTATGAATAACTACGCAGAATACCTGGAGCTTGATTTTGATCCATTCCTGCCTGGTTCCACCAGTAGGGATTTTTATTGCAGTGGTCAGCGTCAGCAATTGTTGGATCAGATTGTAGAATTCTCTCTTTACAGCAACGCTTTGGTTGCTGTTGCTGGACCTCTTGGTGCGGGTAAAACAACGCTTGCTGAAAATTTTTGTGACCGATTTGCGGACGAAGCAATCTGTGTGAAAGTGACAGCGACATTATTCATGACGCCAAGTCAATTTCTGGAGCCTTTTAGGGATGTGTTGCCCACAGTGTCAGATGCATCTGATGATGTGGAGTCAATCATCGCGCAGATTTGCCAGTATACTGCGGAGCTGGATCTGGAAGCCCGTTCACTGATGCTGATCATCGATGATGCGCATGAACTGAATGCGGATGTTTTGCAAATTATTGCTAGCCTATCCGAGAAGTGCGTGGATTCAAGTATTCATACCTTGTTATTCGGTGAAGAGTCGTTAGAAAGCTTGTTAGACAACACGCTATCAGCCGATGCTCAGGAGCGCTTGGCTGTTTTCTTCATGGAAGGATTGGCTAGTGACGAAACACTGGAATATATCAGCTTTAAGATGGCTGCCGCTGGCTTTGTGGGTGACCTGCCTTTGCCGGATGATACCTTGGGGGAAATTCATGCCTCATCTCAAGGGATGCCAGGAGCGATAAATACACTCGCGATGGAAGCGCTTAATTCGGCAGTGCAGACCGAAGAACCCGAATATCTTGATGCGACTGAGGTTGAAGTTGAGACCGAGGTTGAAGAAATTGAAGGCTCGTGGATACACAATGTACAACCAGTTTATTGGATGGTGGCAGCATCCTTGGTGGTTGCGTTAATGATGACGCTGGTTTTTTGGGACGTCGAATTGGATACAAAAGCAAGCTCTGTCGCCGTTGTATCTGCTAAGGATAATGATGAGCTTCACCGCATAGAACTTCCGATTAATCTTGATGCTAATGTCGAAATAACAGGTGCTGAATTGCCTGAACAGGACGTGGCTGAGTTGACTGCTGTGGTTGGTATAGGTGAGGTGGATGCGGGAGAAGCCCAGGAAGAGCATTCCCAACTCGCCAGCGTGACAGTTGAGCCGAACACAGAAACACAGGCCGAGGTGACTGTAGATATTGGCACTGAGGAAGGTAAAGAAAAGCAAGGTAAAGAGATTGAAGATGCTGCATCTCTGGCGGTCATAGAGACTGCAGAAGCTATGCCTGATGTTCCCGATAGTGGGGTTGCTATGAAAGCAGAGCAAGAGCCTACTCTGACTGGAATTTCGGATTTTGAAAAGCACTTATTACATGCATCATCTCAGAACTACACAGTACAACTTCTGGCTTCCCATTCGGAGGCTAATCTAAAAGGCTTCATTTCCGGATTAGAGATTGAACAGACATCTGGCTATTTTGAAACGCAATATAACGATAAGCCTTGGTTCGTTGCAGTTATTGGAGATTTTAGCGATCGGACAGATGCGGCGACAGCTATCGCTAATTTGCCTGAAACACTTCGCTCCTATAGGCCCTGGGTGCGCTCTATCGCAGATATTCAAGGGGATATTCGTCAGCGCATGGCCGCCAAACTGGTTTCGGCTAATTAGAGCTTTCTTGCCGATGTCTCGCCCGGCTCTTCTAACTTAGCTTTTTTGACTCGGCTCCTCTAAACTCAGTTCCTCTAAAAAGCTCCATTCGATTGTCACTCGATTGTGAATAAATCCCGCTCGTGTAGAATTGTCCTCTTTTTTAGCCCCTGAACCCTTGCGGCAGATTTGCACAGTCTATGGATTCAATAAAGGGGAAAATCCGAAATTACTTGAAGGTGCGTGCGCTGTGACGTTAAAAAATGATCGTTTGTTGAGAGCTTTGCTGGGTGAACAGGTGGATGTCACTCCTGTTTGGATGATGAGGCAGGCAGGTCGCTATTTGCCTGAATATCGCAATACCAGAAAGCAAGCTGGGGATTTCTTAAGTTTATGCAAATCACCACAGCTTGCTTGTGAGGTCACTATGCAACCCTTGCGCCGTTATTCCTTTGATGCGGCGATACTGTTCTCGGATATATTGACTATTCCTGATGCTATGGGGCAAGGCTTGTACTTCTCTGAAGGCGAAGGTCCAAAATTTAGAAAAGTTATTCGCAGCGCTGATGATGTGGAACGGCTGCCCGATGTTGATATTGCCAGCGAACTATCTTACGTGACAGAAGCGGTTTCTGTGATTCGGAAAGAACTTAATGGATCAGTACCATTGATCGGCTTTTCTGGTAGCCCCTGGACTTTGGCGACCTATATGATAGAAGGCGGTGGTAGTAAAGATTTCCGCGTGGCAAAGCAGTTCATGTATGACAATCCTGAAGCTATGCACCTGTTGCTGGATAAGTTGGCAGTTACGGTAACAGACTATCTAAATGCGCAGATTCTGGCGGGTGCCCAGGTTGTACAAATATTTGATACATGGGGTGGCATACTTAGTAGCAGTGCCTATCAAGATTTCTCCTTGTCTTATATGAAAAAGATAGTGAGTAAACTGCACAAGGAGAATGAAGGGCGAAGAGTGCCAGTTATTCTGTTTACAAAGCACGGTGGGCAATGGTTAGAATCGATTGCGGATAGTGGCTGCCAAGCAATAGGCTTGGATTGGACTACTGAAATTGGTGATGCTAGAGCGCGAATCGGAGATCGTGTTGCATTGCAGGGCAATATGGACCCCTCAATTCTGTATGCTTCACCAGCTGTTATTCGAGAAGAAGTCGCTACTATCCTTAAAAGCTTTGGTGCAGGTAGCGGTCATGTATTTAATCTTGGTCATGGAATCACCCCTGAAGTAAATCCTGACAATGTCGCCCACTTTGTTGAGGCGGTACATGAGCTCTCCCAGCAGTACCACAGTTAATGCTAGCAAGGTTTCAATGGTTTCTACGGTCACGGCAATTGTCAGTCTTGGTTCGAATTTGCCATTTTCAGGTCTCTCACCGCAGCAGGTGGTCCTTTCGGCCGTGGAAAGGCTCAAAAGCATCAGTCTTGAGACGCGTGTTTCCTCAATGTATTTGACAGAGCCGCTTGGCTGTCCGGCAGATACTCCAGATTTTGTAAACGCCATCATGTTAATGAAGCTCTCGGCAGAGCGCTCTGCTGCTGACCTATTGCGTAGCTTGCAGGCTATTGAGATGGATTTTGGGCGTCAGCGTGGTGCCATTCAGAACCAAGCTAGGTCTTTGGATCTAGATCTTATTTCCTTTGGAAATCAGCAGCTTAATGATAGTTCTCTCACCTTGCCGCATCCACGGGCGTTGCAGCGAAAGTTTGTTTTATTGCCCTTGTCAGAAATAAGCTCTGATCTGGTTTTTCCTGGCCAGACAAAGACAGTAAGCCAGTTGTTAGCTCAGCTTTCTAGCCAGGAGCGAGTGCGGCGGATAGCTATCCCAGTATAAACTATTGATAACTAACAGAAATCAGTCCATTTAATTGCTGTTGTAGCCGTCCTTTAGCAATTTTTTGGCAGACAAATAAATTCAAATCCCCCTATTACAGTGTTAAAATCAAAGATCGTTTGGTGAATTCAGTGGATCTCTCACCCCCAATTAGGGTTATTTGCCAAAATTACGAAAATCAGAGTCATAACAATGAAAATTACTTACCCACAATTTGCCAACGTGTTGCCTCGCGCATTATTGGCTGGAGCTGCCTTGCTGAGCTCCTCAGTGGTGGCCCAAGATAATTTCTCATTGATTAATGATTATCAAGCAAATGACCAGGCTGTAGCTGCTAGTTTTAGAATTGCTCCCAGTTCAATTCTAAACGAGAAAGTACCCCTGCTTAGTATTGCTCGAAATGTAGAGCAAAAAGATTTCCAAGGTGCTGCTGTTAAAGACGCTCTGAACTTCAATTTAGGTTTGCAGTTCGAGCCAATAAGTGGGTTGAATGTTTCGGCTGATGCTTGGAAATTACAAGTAGACGAGGCTCCTGCTGCTAGTCCAAATGGTTGGCGGGTTGGTCAGCCTAAGCTTTATATTGAAAATTCCGCAATCAACGAATTTAATTTGGACAATCCTTTGTTGGGCACAAATATTGAATCCAAAGGGCTTGATCTGGGTGCTTCTTACGTTTGGGATACAAATCGCTTTGGTCAGTTTACTCTAAGCTCTATTACTACCTATGTGCAGGAATTCGAGAATAACGGTGCGCTATTGGATTTTGCAGTATCGGATATCTCTGAGAGAGACAAGCGTTTAGTGAGCCCTGAGTTGCAAAGTAGTCTGATGCTAACTTGGCAGTTTGGCAACCATACTGCTAGTGCTATTACTAACTACTTCGATTCATTCAAAGACATAAGTGAACTGGATATGGATGAAATCAACGAATTCGTGGACAACATCACTACAGTTGATTTGGAGTATGGCTATAGTGTTAAGACCAGCTCAAATGATCGTGCCATAATTTCGTTTGGCATTCGTAATATTTTCGATGAAAAAACGGCGCAGATTCTAAACTCCACCACGCGGATTTTGGATCAGAATGGACGCGTTGCTTATGGTTCTATTAAGTACCAGTTCTAGGCCTGCTTTAACTCCCCTCTCTCTATTATTGTTTCTCAAACTCAGTTGGCATTATTCGCATGTGCTTGATGCGGCGTGCATTGCATAAATGCTCGGCATAAAAAAACCCCGACAAGAGTCGGGGTTAAATTGGCTCTAAATAATAAATATGCTTGGAATGTCTGGTGACGATATTGCCACCAAGGGGATCACGCCGCACATTTATGATTATAGGCTCGCTGGTATTGATGACTGTGTTCGTAATCACAGAATGGGTCGATGAGGGCGGATACTTGAACATTCTGTGGTTAGCGGTTTGCCCGCGCTATACACCATACGTCAACACGACGTATCCCGTGGTTTTGTAGTAAGTGAGCAAGTGTCTCTGCAGTTGCCATCGTGGTGACAACATCGTCAATAAGTGCGATGTGTGTCACGTTCTGAATAAGTTGCGGTTGTTGTAGCAAGAAAGCACCCTTCAAGTTAGAGCTTCTCGCTGAGGCAGAGGCCATTTCTGTCTGTGGTAATGTGGCCTTGCTTTTAGTAACGGCTGATTTCAACAAAGGGATGCTGCAGTCTGCTGATATGACTTTGCTGATCTCAAGAGCTTGGTTGAATCCCCTTAGCTGTTGCCTCTTCCTATGCAAGGGAACTGGAATTAAGTATTGAGGCATTGGCTTATTGCGGTAGTAAGTATTTATTCCCCTGGCCAGGATTTTTGACAAAGCAAATCCAATATCAAATTTTGCAGAGAATTTGAAACTGGTCACCAATTTATTGATAGGTGGGACATAAGGGAAGGCCGCTTTACAGAAATTAAAATTGGGTGGGTTGTGTAGGCAGCGGCCACAACATGCGTCGACAGTAAGTCTACCTTCCAGTGTGACTCCACAGTGACAGCAAAGAGCAGTTGCTCGTGGTAACGACTGTTCGCAGTTTTCACAAATGCTGTATTTTTGCGCTGAATTTTGGCTGCATACTACACAGATGGTGGGCAGATAACAGTTAATCCACCCTGAGAGGACGCTGCGTATAGGTTGTTGGTTTTGTTTGGCAGGCATGGGTTATCTAATCCCCTCACGGGTTCCTCCTGGCTGTGAGGTGACAGTCCGCTTTTATAAGTACAGTATTATAGGCAACAAGATCCTATGTTGCTTTCATAGAGAGTGTTTGAGCCTGTTAGCATCACTTATAATTACACTCTAATTTTCAGAACTTTTTGGGAAACCAAGACATGGCCGCTTATCAAGCTCCACTTAAGGATATCCAGTTTTTGCTGAACAAGGTTTTTTCAGTAGAGGTGCTATTCGCAAGCATGCCAGGCACAGAAGAAGTTACTGGTGGTCTCATTAGTGCAATTCTTGAAGAGGCAGGAAAGATTGCAGAAGATCTCCTATCCCCTATTAATCAAAGCGGTGATCAGGAAGGTTGCCAATTTTCTGATGGGGTTGTGAGCACGCCGAAGGGTTTCAAAGAGGCATACTCAACCTTCACAGAAGGTGGTTGGTCGGGCCTCACCGGGGATGTGAACTATGGTGGGCAAGGCATGCCCAAGATGTTGTCTGCTTTAGTCGAGGAGATGATATTTGCTGCGAATTCTTCTTTTGCCCTTTACCCTATTTTGAATACGGGAGCGGCTTTGACATTGAGTCAACATGGCAGCGCAGAATTGAAACAACAGTATTTGCCGAAGATGTATTCAGGCAGTTGGTCAGGGACGATGTGTCTGACAGAGCCGCATGCAGGAACTGATTTGGGGATGATAAAAACCAAGGCGGTAGTAAGCGCAGAGGGAAACTATCAACTAACCGGGACTAAAATATTCATTACGGCGGGTGAGCATGATTTAACCGAGAATATTATTCATTTGGTGCTGGCGAAATTGCCAGATGCCCCCGCTGGGCCGCGAGGAATCTCTTTGTTTCTGGTGCCCAAGTTTCTCGTAGATGAAACAGGGGAGTTAAGTGGTGAGCGCAATGGAGTAAGTTGCGGGTCAATAGAACACAAGATGGGCATAAAGGCGTCTGCGACCTGTGTAATGAACTTTGATTCAGCTGTTGGTTATTTAGTAGGCGAGCTGAATCAAGGTTTGTCGCATATGTTTACTATGATGAATGATGAGCGTTTGTCGATGGGGCTGCAGGGAAATGGCCTGGCAGACAGTTCGTATCAAATTGCATCAGCCTACGCTAAGGAGCGTGTGCAAGGTCGGGCCGCAGCAGGGCCTCAAAGCCTGGATCAGAACGCAGATCCAATTCTAGTACACCCGGATGTTAGGCGAATGCTTTTGACCATGAAGGCAAATGTACTTGCGGGGCGTGCACTGTCTCTCTACGTAGCCAGTCAGCTGGATATTTCACGCTTTCATCCAGAGGAAGCAAGCCGTCTTCGAGCGGAGCAACTGGTTTCCCTGCTTGTTCCTGTGCAAAAAGCCTATTGTGCCGACAGAGGTTTCGAAGCCTGCGTGCTGGGGCAGCAGGTGTTGGGCGGGTATGGCTATGTCGCTGAGTGGGGTTTGGAACAGAATGTGCGTGACGCAAGAATTGCGCAAATTTATGAGGGTACCAATGGTGTACAGGCACTTGATCTGATGGGGCGTAAAACTGCACGCAACAATGGCGAGTTGCTAGATATCCTGTTAGGTGAGATGGATGAGTTCTCTGCCAGTCAGCAAGGTGTTGAGGCTATGCAGCCCTCACTGGCTGCATTTGATGGATGTCGGCAGTGTTTGCTGGATGCAACTGCTGTAGTAATAGCTCAGGCAGCTGATAACCCTGACGAAATTGGTGCGGCATCGTATCCTTACATGGAATTAATGGGACTTACGCTCTATTGTTTTATGTGGCAAAGGATGTTGGCGGCTGCATTTCTTGATCGGGCATCGATGTCCGGCGATCTTGATTATGCCGACTCCTTAATTAAGACGGGGCGATTCTTTATGGAAAGGTTGCTTCCTCGGGCGGATTCTCTGGTTGCAGAAATCGCCAGTGGTGCTGAGCCATTGATGTCCATGACAGCGGAGCAATTTTAAAGATTTGCTGATGAGCGATGAGTAGCATTGGAGTGGTTCAAAGTATTTTAAATTAGCCACTCAATATTTTCTGCGAACATGGACTTGTATTGATTCAAGTCTTCTTTTTGTTCGCCTACCAGAATCAAGTTGCCTTCTCCCATGGGGATGACTATTCCGTTGAAACGGTCGTCACGAATGACAAACTCATTTTCAACTGGTGAGTTGTTGACCACAATAACGCTTACGGCACCTTGGCTACCTTCAATCAGCAGGTGAGCACTTTGAAAGGCAGGGATTATTTCGCAAGGTTTTGCCGATCGGACATCGAAAGGTTGTGAGTCCTTGGCACTCAGCAGTCTGGTGCCTGCATTTGCCATGGAATCGTTAACGTCGTCCATGTTCAGTGCAACATAGACTTGCCCGTTCTTAATATCATTGATTTCTTCGATTTCACCGTACAAGTGTGCAAGCAGGTCATTGCCAAATGCGATGTCGGCTGAAGATGGTCCGTTGTTAAGATTCAAAGATAGGGTAATCCCTATTGCTAAAATCAAGCTTGCGGCAATTGTGTAGTATTGGAATAGATTCTGTTTCTTGCCCTTGGGTTTGATGTGACTTACATTGGCGCTTGCTGCCAACTCGTCAGCCTGTATATTTTCTAATTCTTCGAGTTCATCCGTGGTGGGAATGGCTAGTAATTTGGAGGCAAGATCATCGGGTAGCTCAGTGCTATTCAGGAGCGAGGCAAGAGCACCCTCCAGCTCAGTCGCTTCATCAAGGGTTTTTTGATACTCAGGATTAGCATTGGCCGCGTCCAGAACTGCCTGGTCGAGCTCTTTGGGGTTCTCATAAACCCGTTTGCGAAATTCTAATTCATTCATTGTTTAAAGCCTCGTGGGCACTAAGCAATTGCTTATAGTTCTGGTTTGATCTAACAGGCAGCATTCTTTCTTTTTCGTTCAATCTAGTCATCGCTTTTATCACCGGCATCAGCTTCTACACCAAATTCCAGCTTGAGCTTGCTGCGGGCACGAAACAACCTTGTCATCACTGTATTGTTATTGAGATCCAATATCTCTGCGATTTCTTTTCCGCTAAAGCCACCAATAACCTGTAGCAGTAGTGGCTCTCTATAGTCACTTTCAAGGCGGTTGATCGCGTTATGAAGCAGCTCTTTATCCATCTTGTTATCTGGCTCGTTATCGCCAACTTCGGCAATGGACTGGCCCTCTATGTCGACAAGCTCTGGCCTATAACGCTCATATAATCGAGCATTTTCTCTTCTCAGAATGGTAAAAAGCCAAGCTTTTGCCGCTTTGTCATTCTGTAGGCTCTCAAGAGACCGCCAAGCCCGTAGAAAAGTTTCCTGCACAAGGTCTTCAGCTAGAGGCTTGCTTTTGCAAATCCAGAACGCATAACGGAAGACATCTTGATACAGAGCTGCAACCAGTGACTCATAGCGTTGTTGCTTCGTGTTTCCCTGTAAGACCGGCGTATCACTCATTATTTTTCGCAGAAGTATAAAAAAATTAGCTAGCTTGGAAAGCGAGATTACACCTGGGGTTGGCTCTCCCTTCAGGTTGAGCTGTAAGCTTGAATCTCCTTGCGCAGAGAGTGTGCCTAAAATGGCTGTCACCATCAAGTGCTTTACTGCTTTGGTCAGGTATGCACGATAAAAACAGCCTTGAGCTATGAGCCAATAGAATCTTATTGCAATCAACAGGGGGTCGCTGAGGTTTAGCTTGGTCAGGAGCCACTGTATACTTCGTCCACTTTAAAAATTAATTGGATTGAATAATGTTAAAAGTTGCTATTGTTGGAGCCGCAGGGCGTATGGGGCGAACCCTTGTTGAAGCTGTCACTCAAAGTAGTGCCGCGATTGAAGTTGCGGTAGCCACGGTGCTACCTGATGACCCGACGCTGAATGTAGATATCGGTTTGCTCGCAGCAGGGGAGGCTCTGGGAGTGAAGACAGTTGCTGCATTGGACGTCAAGCAATCAGACTTTGATGTGCTAATTGACTTTACTTCTCCAGAGGCAACTATGGGTCATCTGGAAATTTGCCGGCAGGGCAAAAAGGCGATGATCATAGGTACAACTGGTTTGACAAATGAGCAACAGCAGCAAATTTCACAGGCCTCAGCAGAGATACCTATAGTATGCGCACCGAATATGAGTGTGGGGGTCAATTTATGTCTGAAGTTGTTGCAGGATGCGGCTAAGGTTCTGGGTGAGCAAGTTGACATAGAAATTAGCGAGGCACATCACCGGCATAAGAAAGATGCTCCTTCCGGCACCGCATTAAAAATGGGGGCTGTGATAGCAGACACCCTAAGGAGAGACCTTGAAGAATGTGCGGTTTATGGGAGAGAGGGGATCAGTGATGAGCGAGATCGCAAGACTATAGGCTTCTCGACGGTAAGAGCGGGTGACATTGTTGGCGAACATACAGTAATGTTTGCAGGCCTTGGTGAGCGCGTTGAAATTACGCATAAGGCTAGCAGCCGCATGACTTTTGCGAGCGGGGCAGTAAGGGCCGCGCTTTGGGTAGCGACAAAAGAGAGTGGCCTTTATACGATGCAAGATGTTTTGGAGTTGTAGTGCCTTGCTCAATAATGTCCTAGAGCTTTAGTTAGTAAGCACTTGTATTGGGTTTGCATAGAGCTTGTATGATTTTTAACCTCGTGAGGTTTTTAAAAGAGTGGAGTAATTTTTAAGTGCTGGAAGAACATATTTCTTCACTTCTCCGTAGACAAGACCGGCCCACTATCTATAAAATACTCGCTCAGTATGTTGGATACTGAAACCTTTGCGAATTTAGAAAAATGCGGAGTGGAGAGATTCTTCATTCCGCTTTTTTTCGCCCGTAATAATTAGACTGAAAATAAAAATTAGGAGTAAAAGTGGCTGGATCAGCTGTGCTCGCGCTAGAAGATGGTAGTGTATTTCACGGTATCTCAATTGGAGCTGCAGGTTGCTCTAGTGGTGAAGTGGTATTCAATACTTCCATGACTGGCTATCAAGAGATTCTCACCGACCCTTCCTATGCTAGACAAATTGTCACGCTGACCTATCCCCATATAGGTAATACAGGAATTAATGAAGAAGATAACGAATCCGATAGGGTTTGGGCATCAGGGTTGGTTATTCGCGACCTTCCTTTGCTGGCGAGCAATTGGCGCAAGGAGCAGACCTTGGATGAATTTCTTCAAGCCAGGAATGTTGTGGCCATTGCAGAGATTGACACGCGCCGTTTAACGCGACTGCTGCGAGATAAAGGGGCGCTGAATGGTTGCCTTCTTTCTGGAGCGGAACTCGACTCCGGTGGTGAAGAGGCAGCTTTGAAACTGGCAAAAGAATTTCCAGGTTTGAAGGGAATGGACTTGGCCAAAGAAGTCAGTGTTAATGAAAGCTATCAATGGCAAGGTGGTATTTGGGATCTTGAGTCCGGATACAAGCTTGATGCTGATAATCGGTTCAAAGTCGTGGCCTATGACTTTGGTGTGAAGCGTAATATTTTGAGAATGCTTGTTGATCGCGACTGTGAGGTTATTGTGGTGCCAGCACAAACTCCAGCGGCTGAAGTGTTAGGGATGAATCCCGATGGCATATTTTTGTCTAATGGCCCAGGTGACCCTGAACCTTGTGACTATGCTATTTCAGCTATCTCTGAGTTTCTTCAGCAAGGTATTCCGCTCTTTGGGATTTGCCTGGGTAGCCAGTTGTTGGCGCTGGCCTGTGGTGCCAATACGGTAAAAATGACTTTGGGGCATCATGGGGCCAACCACCCTGTGCAAAACCTAAAAGACGGAACTGTTTTTATTACTAGTCAGAACCATGGTTTTGCCGTTGATGAACAGACTTTGCCCGCGAACCTGATAGCAACACATAAGTCACTGTTCGATGGTAGCTTGCAGGGCGTAGAGCGAACAGATAAGCCTGCATTTGGATTCCAAGGACACCCAGAAGCAAGCCCAGGTCCGCATGATGTGGCACCACTTTTCGATCATTTTATTGAGTTAATGGTTAATCATAAATAGAGAGTCTATCTGTTAGAGATTAGCAACAGACAATTTTTGAATTAACTGCAAAATCAACCGGGATATAACAGAAAGCGCTACTATGCCAAGAAGAAAAGATGTAAACAGTGTACTAATTTTGGGAGCGGGGCCTATAGTGATTGGTCAGGCTTGTGAGTTTGATTATTCGGGTACTCAGGCTTGTCAGGCACTTAAAGAAGAGGGCTTGCGAGTTATTTTGGTCAACTCGAACCCTGCAACAATCATGACTGACCCGGTGATGGCAGATGCCACTTATATTGAACCTATTACATGGCAGATTGTTGAGAAAATTATCGAGAAGGAAAAGCCTGATGCCATCTTACCTACTATGGGTGGGCAGACAGCGCTTAATTGTGCTCTGGACTTAAATCGCCACGGAGTTTTAGAGAAATACGGCGTAGAATTGATTGGTGCAAATTGTGAGGCCATCGACAAGGCAGAAGATCGTGAGCTTTTTGACCAGGCAATGGAAAAGATTGGACTGGAAACCCCTCAGCATGGCATGGCTCATAATATGGAACAGGCCTATGAGGCTTTAGAAAAAGTAGGCTTTCCTTGCATTATTCGCCCTTCTTTTACTATGGGAGGAAGCGGTGGCGGCATCGCTTATAACAAGGAAGAGTTTGATGAGATATGTGCGCGCGGCCTTGACCTCTCTCCCACTAATGAACTACTGATCGATGAGTCCTTGATTGGCTGGAAAGAATTTGAACTTGAGGTTGTCAGAGATAAGAATGACAACTGCATCATTGTCTGTTCTATAGAAAACTTTGATGCAATGGGTATTCACACGGGCGACTCAATAACAGTAGCTCCTGCGCAGACCTTGACCGACAAGGAATATCAGATACTTCGTAACGCTGCACTTGCCGTGTTACGTGAGATAGGTGTTGAAACAGGTGGTTCCAATGTCCAGTTTGGTATTAATCCTGATAATGGGCGGCTGGTTATTATTGAGATGAACCCGAGGGTATCGCGTTCCTCTGCGTTGGCTTCTAAAGCTACAGGCTTTCCCATTGCCAGGGTCGCAGCGAAACTAGCCATTGGATTTACTCTGGATGAGTTACGTAATGAAATAACTGATGGAGTTACCCCAGCGTCATTCGAGCCATCAATCGATTACGTGGTTACAAAAATCCCAAGATTTACTTTCGAAAAGTTCCCGGAAGCAAATGATCGAGTAACGACTCAAATGAAATCGGTGGGTGAGGTTATGGCTATAGGTCGTACCTTTCAGGAATCCGTGCAAAAAGCACTTCGTGGCCTCGAAGTAGGCATGTGTGGTTTCGACCCGGTGCTTAATCTCAAATTGAGTGATGCTAAGGCAATTCTAACCAGAGAGTTGACTGAGGCAGGCCCTGAACGAATTTGGTATATAGCTGATGCTTTCCGTGCTGGCTGGCCCCTCGATACAGTGCATGACCTAACCCGTATTGATCGTTGGTTTTTGGTTCAGATTGAGGACTTGATTAAGGATGAGCTTGCTCTTGCTGAAAAGTCCTTGGTTGATCTTGATAAATTAGACATGTTCAGGCTTAAGAGGAAGGGCTTTTCCGACAAGCGTATCAGTCAGATTTTTGAGGAGTCTGAATTGGCGGTACAGCAAAAGCGTCATGCTCTTGGCGTCCGCCCGGTTTATAAACGGGTAGATACTTGTGCTGCTGAGTTCGTGTCATCAACCGCCTATATGTATTCCACTTATGAGCAAGAGTGTGAGGCGGAACCATCAGATAAAGACAAGATAATGGTGTTGGGCGGTGGACCCAACCGAATAGGACAGGGTATCGAATTTGATTATTGCTGTGTGCATGCTGCACTGGCAATGCGCGAAGATGGTTATGAAACCATTATGGTGAACTGCAACCCGGAAACTGTGTCTACTGACTACAATATTTCTGATCGATTATTCTTCGAGCCATTAACCTTTGAAGACGTAATAGAGATTGCGCAATTAGAAAAACCGAAAGGTGTTATTGTTCAATTCGGCGGACAAACACCACTAAATTTGGTTAAGCGCCTGGAAGAAGCTGGTGTGCCGGTAATAGGTACTTCTCCTGATGCTATCGATAGGGCGGAAGACAGGGAGCGCTTTCAGCGCTTGATTACAAAGCTCGACCTGAAGCAGCCTCCGAACAGCACAGTGCGGAGCGTCGAAGAAAGCATTGAGGCTGCAAGTAAAATTTCTTATCCGTTGGTTGTGCGTCCCTCTTATGTGCTTGGCGGAAGAGCAATGGAAATTGTGTATAACGAGGAGGAGCTTGATCGTTATATGCATGATGCTGTTAAGGTATCGAACGAAAGCCCAGTGCTTTTGGACTACTTCTTGAGTGCGGCTATTGAGGTTGATGTAGACCTGGTTTGTGATGGAGAGCAGGTGGTAGTGGGTGCGATCATGCAACATATTGAGCAGGCAGGCATTCACTCTGGTGATTCCGCTTGTTCCTTGCCTCCTTATAATTTGCCTATGGATGTGCAGAACAAGATTCGCGAGCAGGTTAAGTCGCTAGCATTGGAGCTTGGTGTGGTTGGTTTGATGAATACCCAGCTGGCTTACCAGGATGGTCAAATTTATGTTATTGAGGTCAACCCTCGTGCTTCCCGAACCGTACCGTTTGTTTCAAAATGCATTGGTCGCTCGCTGGCCAAAGTTGCGGCTCGATGCATGGCGGGAACAAGCTTGAAAGATCAGGGTTTTTCAAAGGAGATTGTGCCGGATACTTATGCGGTGAAAGAAGCAATATTCCCATTTAATAAATTCCTTGGTGTTGACCCGATACTTGGTCCGGAAATGAGATCCACTGGTGAGGTTATGGGAGTGGGCAAGACTTTCGCAGAAGCTTATGCCAAAGCACAGATGGCGGCAGGCGAAGTGTTTGAGGCCAAAGGGAATGCTTTTTTGAGTGTGCGTGATGCGGATAAGCCGCATATTGCAGAAGTTGCACAGAAGTTGCAGGCCTTAGGTTATTCGATTGTTGCTACCCATGGTACTGCGGCCGTAATTGAGGCGGCTGGTCTTGATGTCACCGGTGTGAACAAGGTGGCAGAAGGTAGACCTCATATTGTTGATATGTTAAAAAATGATGAGATTCAGCTAATCGTCAACACCACCGAAGGCAAGCAAGCTATAGCGGATTCATCCATGATCAGGCGTACAGCCTTACGTCATGATGTGTTTTGCACTACCACTGTTGCGGGTGCCCTGGCAGTTTGTGAGGCCTTGGCTTTTGGTGGCAATATGTCGGTGTATACAACGCAAGAACTTCATGCTGCGCTAAGTTAGGTCTGCTATTTAGGTCTACTATATAGAAAGCTAGCAGCGGCGTTATCTAGCCGCCTGGTAGCAATCCCCATACAGAATGTAAACGGAAATATTATGTCCAGAGTACCAATGACTGTCGCCGGTTGTGAGCGCCTTCGTGAAGAGCTGAATGAATTAAAATCAGTGGAGCGCCCCAAGATTACAAAGGCGATTGCCGAGGCAAGAGAACACGGCGATTTGAAAGAGAATGCTGAATATCATGCGGCAAGAGAGCAACAAAGTTTTTGCGAGGGTCGTATTGCTGAAATTGAAGGAAAGTTGGCTGACTCTCAAGTTATTGATGTCACTAAAATCGAGGCAACAGGCAGAGTGATTTTTGGCACTACAGTCACTTTGATCAATATCGAAACTGATGAAGCAGTAACGTATCAAATTGTCGGTGACGATGAGGCCGATGTTCCAAAAGGCAAGATATCAGTTAGTTCGCCAATAGCTCGTGCAATAATGGGCAAACAAGAAGGCGATGAAATTGTTGTGAATGCCCCGGCGGGTGATATCGAATACGAAATCGACAAGGTGGCTCATATTTAAGGCCTAAAGTTTTTAGGACTTTTTGCGTTTTATATTCGATAGCCGGCCGTCGTGCTTTTGGGCCTGTCTATACAATAATATTGTGTGTCCAATGCTTTGTACGCACTCAGCTTTGAATTCCGCACAAATAGTTTCTTCGAGTTCTTTTTTCGCGCCTCGGTCTGCTGCGACTAGTTTGATCTTTATTAATTCGTGATCAGTGAGAGCCCTTTCTATCTCCAGTTTGATATTGTCACTAAGGCCCTTTTGGGCAATAGTGACAATCGGGTGTAAATTGTGTCCGATAGCTCGATACTGTTTTTTAAGGGCGTTGCTTATTGCCATGACATTTACGCTGCAAATTAGGTGATTTTCGTTGAAGGATGCGGATTCTAACGGAACTCTAGGTATTAATAAACGCCAGATAGGTTTTAATAAGATTGTATTGTTTGCGAATTGCTGTTCATTTGTTTTGCAGCGCACGGGAAATAGTTTGTAGGTTGAGCAAGAATGGCTAGATCCAAAACCAGTAAGCAGTGGCTAAAAGAACATTTTGACGATGTTTATGTGCAGCGCTCCAGGGAGGAGGGCTATCGCTCTCGTGCTAGTTTCAAACTATTGGAAATGCAGGAGCAGGATAAGCTAATGAAACCTGGCATGACGGTCGTAGACCTAGGTGCGGCTCCAGGAGGCTGGTCACAGGTGGCAGCGGGTTTGGTTGGCGAGAAGGGGAGAGTGATAGCCAGTGATATTTTGCCTATAGATTCCTTGCCTGGCGTTGAGTTTTTGCAAGGGGATTTCACCGAAATGGCGGTGTTGGAGAGGCTGTTGAGTATGCTCGATGATTCGCGTGCAGACCTTGTAATTTCCGATATGGCCCCCAATATGAGTGGAATGAAAGACATAGATTTGCCCCGGGTTATGTATCTTGCTGAATTGGCACTGGATTTGGCGAAAACTGTACTAAAACCAGGAGGGGCATTTCTAGTGAAGGTGTTCCATGGCGAGGGTATTGATGCTTTGCAGAAGGAGTTGAAAAGTAGCTTCTCAGCTGTGAAGGTCAGAAAACCTAAGGCCTCCAGAGCTAGGTCGAGTGAAATCTATTTACTTGCAGTTGGTTTCAGGGGGGCAGACTGAATTTACGTGCATTATTTTTTGTAAACATTAGAATTGGTGTAGGAATAAGACTTCATTGTGATTTTTCGGGTATTTTGTCAGTAATTCACAATCGCCAAAGTTTCGTATTTATTACTATTTTTTATAACCGCTGGGGGATAAGCCCTTGAATGATATGGCAAAAAACCTAATTCTGTGGATGATCATTGCTGGTGTTCTGCTGACTGTTTTCCAAAATATGAGTCAGGAGCCGCGCGAGGATAGCATTAACTACTCCGATTTTATCGCGGAAGTACGCTCTGGGCGGGTGCAGAGCGTTGAGCTCGCTGGTATTAATATTACTGGTGTGCGTAATGATAATTCGCAATTTCGTTCGGTTATGCCGCTAATAGGCGACGATCAGTTACTAAACGACCTGTTTGAGAACGGTGTTGAAGTGACTGCAAATGAGCCAGAGCAACGCAGTATATGGACTGATTTGCTACTTTCAATATTCCCAATCCTGATTATTGTTGCTTTATTCCTCTTTTTTATGCGGCAGATGCAGGGCGGAGGCGCCGGTGGTAAAGGCGGCCCAATGTCCTTTGGCAAGAGTAAAGCAAAATTATTGGGCGAAGATCAGATCAAAGTTACCTTTGCTGATGTTGCTGGCGTTGATGAAGCAAAAGAAGATGTGCAGGAGCTTGTCGAATTTCTGCGTGAGCCGGATAAATTTCAACGCTTAGGTGGTCGCATTCCTCGCGGTATTCTCATGGTAGGCCAGCCAGGTACAGGTAAGACCCTGTTGGCTAAGGCCATTGCTGGCGAGGCCAAGGTGCCATTTTTCTCAATCTCAGGTTCCGATTTTGTAGAGATGTTTGTTGGTGTCGGTGCGTCCCGTGTGCGTGACATGTTTGATCAAGCCAAAAAACAGGCTCCCTGTATTATTTTTATCGACGAGATTGATGCTGTAGGTCGCCACCGTGGTGCAGGATTAGGTGGTGGTCACGACGAGCGTGAACAAACTCTCAACCAATTGTTGGTCGAGATGGATGGCTTCGAAGTCAATGACGGTGTAATCGTTGTTGCAGCCACTAACAGACCTGATGTATTAGACCCGGCACTGCTTCGCCCCGGTCGATTTGATCGACAGGTTGTGGTGGGGCTGCCGGATATTCGTGGCAGAGAACAGATACTCAAAGTTCATATGCGCAAAGTGCCCATTGATGACAGAGTTCAAGCGAGCGTTATTGCACGTGGTACACCGGGCTTTTCAGGTGCTGATCTCGCCAATCTGGTGAATGAGGCAGCATTATTTTCAGCGCGAGCCAGCAAACGACTGGTAACAATGGAAGAATTTGAGAAGGCGAAAGACAAGATCATGATGGGCGCTGAGCGCAAGTCCATGGTTATGTCTGAGAAGGAAAGGTTGAATACGGCTTATCATGAGTCAGGCCATGCAATTGTCGGTCGTCTAGTGCCGGAGCATGACCCGGTCTATAAAGTCAGTATCATTCCTCGTGGACGTGCTTTGGGTGTGACAATGTTCCTCCCTGAGGAAGACCGTTACAGCCTGAGCCGGCAATCGATTTTGAGTCAGATATGTAGCCTCTATGGCGGCCGAATAGCTGAGGAGATGACGCTGGGCAAAGAAGGCGTAACTACTGGTGCGTCTAACGATATTCAACGTGCGACAGAAATGGCGCGGAATATGGTGACTAAATGGGGTTTGTCAGAAAAACTTGGCCCTCTCTTATATTCAGAGGATGAAGGAGAAGTTTTTCTTGGTAGATCTGCAGCCGCGCAGTCAAAATCCTTTTCAGGCGATACTGCAATCTCCATAGATGAAGAAGTACGGAAGATTATCGATGAGTGCTATGTGCGTGCAGAGAAAATACTAAAGGATAATCGGCATATCTTGGAACTCATGAAAGATGCGCTAATGGAATATGAAACCATCGACGCTGACCAAATTGATGACATCATGAAAGGCGAAAACCCTCGCCCACCAGCCGATTGGTCTGACAGCAACCCAAGTGGTTCCAGCAACGGTGGAGCAGGTGTCAGTGAAAATAAAAAAGAAGATGCCAATAATAAGTCGAGCAATATTGGTGGTCCTGCTAGCGAGCACTAAGCTCTAATAGCAATTCATAACTTAATAATTCCTTGTGACAGAGTATTTAACAGCAGGTGAGAGACAGATTGATCTGTCTTCGCCTGTCTGTATGGGAATTATTAATGTTACCCCTGACTCCTTCTCTGATGGTTCTCAGCTAAAAAAAACCGACTGTAGCAATTTCCAGGTTGACCTTGATAAGGCGCTGTATCGTGCAGAAATCATGATAAGCGAGGGTGCTGTATTTCTGGATGTTGGTGGGGAATCAACTCGACCCGGTGCGGCAATGGTTGCGGCTCAGGAAGAGCTGGATAGGGTGATTCCAGTTATTGAAGCGATTCACAACCGGCTGGATGTTTGTATATCTGTTGATACAAGCTCTGCGCTGGTGATGAAAGAAGCAATTAATAAAGGCGCTCAGTTGATTAATGACATTCGTGCGCTATCCACTCCTGAATCAGAGCGTGTTGTTGCAGGTTCTAATGCTGCGATTTGTTTAATGCATATGCAGGGTGCGCCTTCGTCCATGCAAAAAACGATAAACTACGACAATGTTGTAGACGAGGTATTCGATTTTTTAAGTAATAGGGTGGACTGCTGTGCAGAACAGGGAATTGATAGAAGTCGAATATTGATTGATCCTGGATTTGGTTTTGGAAAGACAGTTCGGCATAACTATCAACTTCTCAAAAACCTTTCTCATTTCTCCACGTTACAGTTACCAATATTGGTAGGTATATCGCGTAAGTCGATGATAGGAGAAGTTGTTAATCGCCCGACGGATCAGCGACTTGCTGGATCAATAGCCGCAACGAGTTATGCTCTTGCAGCGGGCGCAAAAATAATCCGCACACATGATGTGGCTGCCACCATGGATGCAATTAGAGTAAACTGTGCCTACTTAGGCGCCGAATAGAATTTGCTATGACAAAGAAAACAAAACAATACTTTGGGACTGATGGTATTCGTGGCGCGGTAGGTACTACACCTATAACGCCTGATTTTATGCTCAAACTTGGCTGGGCAGCTGGAACTGTGTTTGCTAAAGAAGGTGATGGACGTAATAAGATCCTGATTGGAAAAGACACGCGCATCTCGGGTTATATGTTTGAAGCTGCTTTAGAGGCCGGGGTGACGGCGGCAGGAGTCGATATAAACTTGTTAGGCCCGATGCCGACACCAGCAATCGCTTATCTTACTCGAACATTGCGCGCTCAGGCGGGTATTGTAATCAGTGCCTCACACAACTCGTTTCAAGATAACGGCATTAAGTTCTTTGCAGGCGATGGCAGCAAGTTACCTGACGATATTGAGTTCGCTATCGAAGAGCAGCTATCAAAAACAGTATCAACTGTTTCGCCACAATCCCTAGGGAAGGCGTCCAGGGTTACCGATGCGGCAGGCCGGTATATAGAGTTTTGTAAGAGCACAGTAGGCTCTAGCCTTAAATTTAACGGATTAAAGATTGTTGTAGATTGTGCGCATGGATCTACTTATCACATAGCACCCAGTGTCTTCGAAGAGCTTGGTGCTAGTGTGCAGGCAATTGGTGTAAGCCCTGATGGTTTGAATATTAATGCGGACAGTGGATCCACATCGCCGGCAAGGCTGGCCGAAACGGTTGTCGCTGAACAGGCGGACATAGGTATCGCTTTTGATGGTGATGGTGATCGGGTAGTTATGGTTGACCATCTAGGGAATGTCGTGGACGGTGATGAGATTCTCTATGTTATTGCCAGAGATAGAAGGCGGCGGAATATAGATTTTGGTGGAGTAGTTGGCACATCCATGAGCAATCTTGGATTGGAGCAGGCCTTAGATTCTTTGGATATTCCTTTCGCACGTAGTGCAGTTGGTGATCGCTACGTGATGAGAGAATTACTCAAAAGGGGTTGGGACCTGGGTGGTGAATCTTCGGGGCATATTATCTGCCTGGATAAAACCACTACGGGAGACGGTATTATTTCTGCCCTGCAAGCGCTCTCTGCAATTTCAAGTAGCGAAAATTCTTTGGCGGAACTAATAGCTAAGCTTAACAAATACCCACAATCGATGGTGAATGTCAGGATCGCAGATTCGGCAAATGTGTCAGAAAGTGAAAAGGTAAGGCAGGCTGTGACAGCGGTTGAATCTAAACTAGGTTCCAAGGGGCGAGTTTTGCTACGACCATCGGGTACCGAGCCTGTAGTCCGGGTGATGGTAGAGGGAGAAGATAAAGCCGATGTGCTAAATCTCGCTGAAGAATTGGCAGAAGTAGTGAGAAAAGAGGTGGGTTAAGAGGGTCTGCAGGTGTGTTGTATTGCAAGCCCTTTGTTTCTTAGTTAGTATTGGCGCCCGTTTTGGCTGGCATCTCGGAACAATAGTAAGAACTAGTAAGAATTTTCACTTCTGGATTAGTAAACATGCGTCAAAAACTGATTGTTGGGAATTGGAAGATGCATGGCTCGCAACGGCTGGTCAAAGAGTTGATACAGGGTGTGGATGCTGGCACTGAAGAATTAAGTGACAATGTTGAAATTGTCGTCAGTCCCACTCTTCTACACTTGGGATTAGCATCAGATATTTGTAAGGCTGGACGAATAAAACTAGCTGCCCAGAATCTACACAATGAACCGCAAGGTGCATTTACTGGGGAAGTCTCGGCACCGATGTTGGCAGAATACGGTGTCAGCTACATTATAGTAGGACATTCCGAAAGGCGTGAAATTTTTGATGAGTCAGATCAGTTGGTTGCTGCTAAATTCATGGCGGCGCAAAGCAGTGGTTTGACTCCTATATTGTGCCTTGGAGAGTCTCTGGAGCAGAGAGAGCAAGGAGCCAGCGAGAAAGTCGTTATAAAACAGCTTGCGGCTGTAATTGAAGCGGCTGGAATTTCTGCTCTACAAAACGCTGTAGTTGCCTATGAGCCAATATGGGCTATTGGTACCGGAAAAACGGCAAGTCCTGAGCAGGCACAAAGTATTCATCAGGTTCTGCGTGAGTATATTGCGGGGCAGGATGTTGAAACAGCAGCATCCATAAGAATACTGTATGGCGGCAGTGTTAAAGCCGCTAATGCGGTGGAATTATTTAATCAGGCCGATATTGATGGCGGTCTGGTAGGTGGGGCTTCGTTAGAGGCCAAAGAATTTATATCCATTTGTAAAAGTGCGGATTCATAATCATGCAAACCATAGTTGTAGTAGTTCATGTAATAGTAGCCATAACGATTGTAGGTCTTATTCTCTTGCAGCAAGGCAAGGGTGCAGATGCGGGGGCATCATTTGGTGCCGGTGCGTCGCAAACAGTCTTTGGCTCGTCTGGAAGCGGAAATTTTTTGGTGCGGGCAACCACTATCGGTGCCACGATCTTCTTTGTAACTAGTCTATCTCTTGCCATTTTCGCTAAGAATCAGTCAACTTTAGGTGGGGCTGTTAATTCCTCTCCTTTGGCTAATGAAGAGCTGTTGCAAGATGTACCTCCCGTAGTCTCGGATGTGCCTCAGCTAGAGGTGGAGCCGGTATCTTCATCTAGCCAGGATGATGTGCCTAGTTTGCCTGGTGGCGACAATTAGGAATAAACGTAAGAACATGCCGAAGTGGTGAAATTGGTAGACACGCTACCTTGAGGGGGTAGTGACCTATGGTCGTGCCGGTTCAAGTCCGGCCTTCGGCACCAAATCTAGATGTAAATGACCGGCTTTCCGTGCTGATTTCGCCCTAAGTTTGCGGGAAAAGCTAAATTCCCGTAAACCCCCGGAAAACCTTGACCTTAGTCCCATCTAGTCCTTATAATTCGCTCCCCTTAAGAAATAGCCATCCAGCTTCGTTATTGTGGACTGTTTCTAATAAAAATGAGGGCTATTGGCTAGGGCGAATTGTCGTTTTTCCAAAGCCAGGATTATAGAATAGATAAAGGCTCCGAGCTGAAGTAAATCGGAGCCAGCCAGAGTCAAAAGTTTTTTGATTTGTTGCGGGGATAACCCGTTTAGACAGATCACTACCTGATTTCATGGCGTATAGAATTGATAGAGGCTCCGAGCTGAAGTGAATCGGAGCCAGCCAGAGTCAAAAGTTTTTTGATTTGTTGCGGGGATAACCCGTTTAGACAGATCACTACCTGATTTCATGGCGTATAGAATTGATAGAGGCTCCGAGCTGAAGTGAATCGGAGCCAGCCAGAGTCAAAAGTTTTTTGATTTGTTGCGGGGTGGAGCAGTCTGGCAGCTCGTCGGGCTCATAACCCGAAGGTCGTAGGTTCAAATCCTGCCCCCGCTACCAATTTTAGTAAAGAGTAGTAGGCGATAGCCCGACGGACGGGCTCAACTTTCAGTTCGGCACAGCCGTTGAAGGTCGTAGGTTTAAATCCTATCCCCGCTACCAAATTTTGTAGTAATAGAGTAGTAGGTGAGTTCGACAGTCGGGCTCAACTTTCAGTTCGGCACAGCCGCTGAAGGTCTAGGGATCAAATCCTGTCCCTGCTACCAAATACCAAGCTTCACGCTTGCTCAGTTTGAGCCAGCGATGAAGATTTTAGAGTGGGCCTTTGGCCCATTTTTTGTATCTAGGGAATTTGTCCTGGGTGCGGATTTGAACGCAGTGATTTAGATACTGCACGAATGGGTGCTGTGAAAAGTAGCGTAGCTCTAGTAACAGAATTGATCGATACTACAATTCAGGCTTTGGGTCTGGAGTTGTGGGGAGTCGAGCATATTCAGCAAGGAAAGTATTCTTTGTTGAGGATTTATATCGAGCGTGAAGAGGGTGTCACGATCGAAGATTGCGAAAAAGTCAGTCGACAAGTAAGTGCGTTATTGGATGTTGAAGATCCAATAACAGGGGAATATACACTGGAGGTGTCATCTCCAGGCGTCGATAGGCCACTGTTTTCCGTCGAGCAGTATGAGCAATACATAGGTAACGAAGTGAACTTGAAATTACGCAGCCCTTTGCAAGGCAGGCGTAAATTCAAAGGACAAATAATTAAGGTTGCAGGGGACAGTATTAGCTTGCTTGTAGAGGGCGCCGAGTATGATTTGGAGCACTCTGAAATTGAACAGGCCAGTATTGTTTACTAGTTTATTTTTACTCCATGCTCTGAACTAAGGTTCGGAACTAAGCTTTGAGTAAGGTGACATTGTTATGATGAGTAAAGAAATATTAATGGTTGCTGATGCCGTCTCAAACGAGAAGGGTGTTTCGCGTGAAGTGATTTTTGAAGCGATTGAATCCGCGTTGGCTACGGCCACTAAAAAGCTTCACGGCCATGAAGAGATAGATTGCCGAGTGTCAGTAGATCGTGAAAGTGGTGAATACGAAACCTTTCGCGTATGGACAGTGGTTGAGGATGAAGAATATCTCGAAGAGGACGCGCAATTTACTCTGGAGCAAGCCAATGAAAAGGGCAAAGGCCTTGCTATTGGCGATACGCATGAAGAAAAAATCGACAATGTAGAATTTGGTCGAATTGCTGCGCAAACAGCCAAGCAGGTCATCGTACAGAAGGTGCGGGAAGCTGAGCGTGAAATTGTAATCGGCGATTACAAAGATCGTATTGGTGAGTTGGTTGCCGGTACTGTAAAGAAAGTAACCCGGGATAATATTATTGTTGATCTTGGCAGTAATGCTGAGGCCCTACTTTCTCGTGATCAAATGATACCCAGAGAGACTTTTCGAATGGGCGATCGAATGCGCGCTTTGTTGATGGACGTTCGGTCTGAGCAGCGAGGCCCGCAATTGTTTTTAAGCCGTACCTCTCCTGACATGCTAATCGAGTTATTTAAAATCGAAGTGCCGGAAATCTCTGAAGAGGTTATTGAGATCAAGGCCGCTGCGAGAGATCCAGGCTCCCGAGCCAAGATAGTTGTAAGTACCAACGATGGCCGTATCGATCCAGTCGGTGCCTGTGTTGGTATGCGTGGGTCGAGAGTTCAGGTGGTTTCTAACGAGTTGGCGAATGAGCGTATCGATATCATTCTGTGGGATGACAATCCTGCACAATTAGTCATTAATTCAATGTCACCTGCTGAAGTAGCGTCGATTATCGTAGATGAAGATAGCAACACTATGGATATTGCCGTTGAGGAAGATAACCTGGCGCAGGCGATTGGTAGGAATGGCCAAAACGTACGTTTGTCCAGTGAATTAACCGGTTGGACTATCAACGTCATGAGTGAGGAAGAAGCTTCCGAGAAACAGCAGCAAGAAGCGAGCAGCTTCATTGATATGTTTGTTGAAAAGCTAGATGTGGACGAAGAGTCCGCGGAAGTTCTGGTGCAGGAAGGTTTTACTTCATTAGAAGAAATAGCTTATGTACCACTGGATGAAATTTTAGCGATTGATGGCTTCGATGAAGAGATCGCTAATGAGCTCAGAAATAGAGCAAAAGATGCCTTACTAACGTTGGCAATTGCATCGGAAGAAGATTTGTCAGCAGCAAATATCGCGGACGACCTTCTGAATATGGAAGGCATGGATGGGAAGCTGGCCTTGGAATTGGCCAAGAAAGGGATTCTCAATATGGAAGAATTGGCTGAACAGTCTATTGATGAATTAATAGATATTGAAAGCATGGATGAAGAACGTGCAGGTCAGTTGATTATGACCGCTCGTGCTCCATGGTTTGAGTAAGGGCAATTCTGAGCGCTGGTGAATGGGAGTAGTTGAATGGCAGATGTAACAATAAGTGAACTCGCCAAAGTAGTCGGAGTCTCGGTAGACAAGCTGCTGTCTCAAGTAAAAGAGGCAGGCTTGTCTCATAGCAAGGCCGACGATTCCATTTCGAATGATGATAAGAATACTTTATTGCAGTTTCTTCGTCGCAGTCATGGCGATTCAGAAGAAAGTGTTGCTGCGCCTAGGAAAATAACTCTTAAACGCAAGACTGTAGGTACCCTTAAATCTGCATCGACACATGGTCGCGGTAAGACTGTTAACGTTGAGGTGCGTAAGAAGCGCACTTATGTAAAACGAAGTGCAGTGGTGGAAGATGCGCCCGCTGAAGCGGAAGCAGAGTTAGAAAATAAAGAGGCGGAAGTAGCAGAGAATGCTGTAGAGGCAGTGGCTGAGACGAATGTTGAGGCAACAACTGCTGAGTCTGCTGAAGTAGCTGCTGTTGAAAAAGAAGCACCTGCCGCTGAGAAAACAAAAGAAGATGCTAAGGCAAAGGAAGCTGCTGTTCCAGATGTGCCTGCAGAAGAAGCCGCTGCCGTAAGAGCCGACAAGCCTGGCGCGAAACGTAAAGGGCAAGGTAAAAAAGAATCTGAAGACGCACCTGGCAAGAAGAAGCTGCATTCTAAGAGTAAAGGTAGACCGCCAAAGCGTCAGGCAAAGACCATCCATGTTAATGATGATTTTGTTCTCGAAGGTGGAGATGTCGATGACATTGGTCGCGGTCGACGGGGCGGGGGAAGGAAAGGAAAATCCCGTTTGTCTGCTACCCAGCATGCATTTGAAAAGCCAACAGAGTTTATTAAGCGAGAAATTAAGATCGGTGAAGCGAATACCCTGCCTGATCTTGCACAGCAGATGTCGGTTAAGTCTGCTGAAATCATCAAGACCCTGTTTAACATGGGCGTGATGGCTACGATTAACCAAGTCCTTGATCAAGATACGGCCACATTGCTTATTGAAGAGATGGGGCATACGCCAAAATTTGTCTCGGAAGATGCTATTGAAGAACAGTTGGCCGAGTCTATAACCGCTGATACGGGAACGGTGGAGGTCACTCGCGCACCTGTTGTCACAGTAATGGGACACGTTGACCACGGTAAGACATCGCTTCTTGACTACATTCGAAAATCCACTGTTGCTTCACATGAGGCCGGTGGTATTACCCAGCATATTGGTGCCTATCACGTAAATACTGCACACGGCATGATCAGCTTTCTCGATACTCCTGGTCACGCGGCATTTACTGCGATGCGTTCTCGTGGTGCGAAAGCGACTGATGTAGTAGTTCTGGTAGTAGCCGCTGACGATGGTGTTAAACCACAAACCGAAGAGGCAGTACAACATGCAAAAGCCTCTGGGGTGCCACTGGTGGTTGCTGTTAATAAGATTGATAAAGAAGGCGTTGATGTTGATCGTGTTAAGAACGAACTCGCAGCGATGGAAGTTATTCCTGAAGATTGGGGTGGCGATACACAGTTCCTCGAAGTCTCTGCTATTACCGGCCAAGGTGTTGATCAACTGCTTGAGGCTATCCTGTTGCAAGCCGAATTGCTTGAGCTAAAAGCTTATACCGATGTTCCTGGTCAAGGTGTTGTTATTGAATCGAGGCTGGATAAAGGCCGTGGATCGGTGGCTTCCGTTCTAGTTCAAAACGGTACTCTCAAAGTTGGCGACGCAGTTTTGGCTGGGCATGAATACGGTCGAGTCCGGGCGCTTGTCGATGAAATGAGCAAGAATGTTAAATCAGCTGGCCCTTCAATCCCTGTTGAAATCCTTGGCCTAAATGGTGTGCCAGAAGCTGGCGACGAATTTGTTGTCGTGGCCGATGAGAAAAAGGCGCGTGACATCGCCGAGTTTAGACGCACGCGACATAAAGATTCTCAGCATGCGAAACAGCAGTCGAATATGGTAGACACCATGTTTGCAAGCATCGGCAAGGAAGATTTGAGAGTCTTCAATATTATTCTGAAAACTGATGTGCGCGGTTCACTTGAAGCGATTGTAGGCTCTTTACAGAAGCTCAATACCGATGAAGTAGAAGTCAATATTGTTGCTTCAGGTGTTGGTGGAATTTCTGAAACAGATGCACATTTAGCGGCAACTTCTAAGGCGATGATAATTGGCTTCAATGTAAGGGCAGATAAGTCATCCCGCGATATTATAGAAAATGAAGGGCTGCAATTACGTTATTACAACGTAATCTATGATGTTATCGACGATGCCAAGGCAATCATGGGCGGAATGCTTGCCCCTGAAATTCGAGAAGAAATCGTTGGTATTGCTGAAGTGCGCGATGTATTTAACTCACCGAAGTTTGGTCAGATTGCCGGCAGCATGGTTGTAGAAGGAACTGTCTACCGTAGTAAACCAATCCGTGTATTACGTGATAATGTGGTTATCTATGAAGGCGAGCTGGAATCACTAAGACGTTTTAAAGATGATGCCAATGAAGTCAGAAATGGCATCGAATGTGGTATCGGTGTGCGCAACTATAACGATGTAAAAGTTGGCGACAAGATTGAAGTCTACGAAACAACTGAAGTGGCTAGGAGCCTTTAATAAAAGCTCTTAATAAAGGTAGCTAAACGTGGCCGAAATGTCTTCCAGAGTGCAAAGAGTAGCTGACCAGATTCAGCGCGAACTTGCATCATTAATACAGATGGAAGTAAACGACCCCAGGGTGGGGATGGTATCGGTTACAGGGGTTGATGTAAGTAGAGATTTAGCTCACGCCAAGGTTTATGTGACAGTGCTAAATACTTTAACCGGCGATTCAGAATTAAATAATTCAACTTTGTCGGAGCCCGGAGCGCTGGATAAGCTCGAAATAGAAGAAAATATCAACGCATTGAACAAAGCTTCTGGTTATTTGCGATCCCTGTTGGCGAAGCGCTTGAGTATACGTTCTGTGCCGAAGTTGCGTTTTTATTACGATGGCAGTATTGAGCGGGGTCAACAACTATCGAGTTTAATAGATAGTGCGCTAGCTGCGGATAAGGACTTGCATTCTTAAAGTTAGTATTTGTTCAGGGTGCTGAGGCGGCGAATTGGGTAAGCGAAAAAGAGGCAGAGACATTCATGGCATTGTCATTTTAGATAAAGCCATAGGAATTAGCTCGAATCGAGCGCTACAGGAAGTTAAGCGACTCTACAATGCCAATAAGGCTGGTCATACTGGTAGCCTGGATCCATTAGCAACAGGTGTATTGCCCTTGTGTTTGGGTGAGGCAACTAAAGTATCGCAGTTTTTGCTGGATTCGGATAAAAAATACCGGACGCGGCTAAAACTTGGAGTTAGAACAGATAGCGGTGACAGCGAAGGCACGGTAATAGCTAGCTGTGCTGATTTTCACGTTACACGAAAGCAAGTTGAGAAAGCTTTAGAACAATTTCTGGGGGAGATTGAACAGATTCCTCCTATGCACTCTGCCCTAAAGGTAAATGGAGTGCCACTTTATAAGATGGCGCGTAAAGGCGAAACTATAGAGCGGGAAGCTCGGCAAATTACGGTTTACAGTATAGAGCTTACTGATTTTGATGAAGATGAGCTGGAACTGGAAATAGCTTGCAGTAAAGGCACTTATATACGGACTATTGCCGATGACCTGGGGCAGGCTTTGGGCTGCGGAGCGCACATAATTGCGTTACGACGTACTCAGGCTGGTGCTTTTACAGAAGATGATTGTGTAACAGCGGCGTTTCTAAAAGAGGAAGCTGAAGGCTTTGCGGTTATTGATTCACATCTGATACCGATGGATAGAGCGATAGCTGACTTGCCCAAGGTTGTATTGCCAAGTATCACGGCCGATTTTGTTAAGAATGGGCAGGCAGTATTGGTAAGGCACTTGCCAGAAGATGGACTGGTAAGGCTGTATGAAGAAGAACAATTCATTGGCATTGGTTGTATTGATGACGATGGAAAGGTAGCTCCAAGAAGGTTAATCGTTACACAGTAACCTGTAATTTATCTTGTAGCGAAGTATGAAATAAATAGTGAAATAGACAGACACGAATTCAAACAGGGAAGATGTCAGGTAACTACTAATATGCGTGGTTATTCTGGTTTTAAAAGGATTTTGTAGTCGCAGTCCGCGACTTTATTAATGCATATTTAGGAGAAAGAAAATGGCTTTATCAGCTGAAAAGAAAGAAGTAATCATTAAAGATTACGCGCAGGGTGCTGGTGATACAGGATCACCAGAAGTTCAAGTAGCCTTGCTAACCGCAAACATTAATGAACTGCAGTCGCATTTTAAAGAACACATTCATGATCATCACTCCCGCCGTGGCCTGATCCGCATGGTGAACAGCCGAAGAAAACTGCTTGATTACTTAAAGCGCAAGAACCTTGAACGTTATGCGACTTTGATTAAGCGACTTGGACTACGCCGATAAAAAGTATCGATAATAATCAATCTGAGACTTCTGCGCAGTGCCTGATGAGTTGGCTCTGCGCTTATATAAATAATTAGGAAAATATTATGTTTAACCCAGTAAGTAAGACGTTTCAATTTGGTGGACAGACAGTCACTCTGGAAACGGGCAAAGTCGCAAGACAGGCAACAGGGTCTGTTGTGGTAACTATGGGCAACACCCAAATACTTGCTACTGTAGTAGGTCGCAAGCAAGCCAATCCAGGCGCTAGCTTTTTTCCATTGACAGTTAACTATCAAGAAAAGACTTATGCCGTAGGTAAAATCCCAGGCGGATTCTTCAAGCGTGAAGGGCGTCCAACAGAGAATGAAACCTTAACATCACGTCTTATCGATCGACCGATTCGTCCATTATTTCCCAAGGGTTTTATGAATGAAGTGCAGGTAATCTGTACTGTTGTTTCAGCAGATAAAGACGAAGCCGCAGATATTGCTGGTTTGATTGGTGCTTCTGCTGCCCTGTCAATATCAGGAATTCCATTTGCAGAGCCAATTGGCGCAGCGCGTGTTGGCTATGATGCTGAAACGGGCTATATGCTAAACCCAACTAACACCCAGCTGGAAACCTCGTTACTGGATATGGTTGTTGCAGGCACAAAATCAGCCGTCTTGATGGTTGAGTCTGAAGCTAAAGAGTTAAGCGAAGATCAAATGCTTGGTGCTGTTCTTTATGCTCACCAGGAGATGCAGGTTGTTGTCGATGCCATTAATGAATTGAAGACAGAAACAGGCAAGCCAGCATGGGATTGGGAACCTGAAGCTGTTAATGAAGAACTTACAGCGGCAGTTTCTGAGAAATTCGCAGCAGGGGTTACTGAGGCTTATCAAATATCTGACAAGATGGCGCGTTATGACGCAATTGGTGCGCTGCAGACACAGGCTGTAGAGCAGCTAGCCAACGAAGAAGCCGGCATTGCTGAAGGTGATGTAAAAGAAGTTTTCGGTAAGCTGGAAAAAAGCACAGTTCGAAATCGTATCTTGGATGGCAATCCTCGTATAGATGGTCGTGATACTAAAACGGTACGTGCTATTGAAGTTGAAACGGGTGTTCTGCCTAAGGCTCATGGTTCTGCGCTATTCACACGTGGTGAGACTCAGGCGCTGGTTGTAACAACACTTGGTGCTTTACGTGATTCTCAAATTATTGAAGATCTTGGTGGTTCCAGAAAAGACCCATTCATGTTGCATTACAACTTCCCTCCATTCTCTGTGGGTGAAACAGGTTTCATGAGCGGACCAAAGCGTCGTGAGATCGGCCATGGTCGTCTTGCAAGACGTGGTGTTGCTGCTGTTATGCCTGCCGAAGAAGAATTTCCTTATGCGATTCGTGTGGTATCAGAGATTACTGAGTCTAATGGTTCCAGCTCTATGGCCAGCGTTTGTGGCAGCAGCTTGGCAATGATGGATGCGGGTGTGCCTATATCAGCGCCAGTAGCCGGCATTGCAATGGGCCTGATTAAAGAAGGTGAGCGCTTTGCAGTCCTCACAGATATTCTAGGTGATGAAGATCATCTCGGCGATATGGACTTCAAGGTTGCAGGTACTGCAGCTGGTGTCACAGCGCTACAGATGGATATTAAAATCCAGGGTATTACCGAAGAAATCATGGAGATTGCGCTTGAGCAAGCCAATGCTGCTAGAAATCATATACTGGGTGAGATGAATAAAGTGATCTCAACTGCCAGAGAGTCTGTTTCTGACAATGCGCCAGCTATGGCAATGATCAAAATTGATCCAGACAAGATCCGCGACGTCATTGGTAAGGGCGGTGCAGTTATTCGCGGTATTACTGAAGAGACGGGTGCTTCTGTTGATATTGATGATGACGGCAACGTTAGAATCTATGGTGAAGATGCGGTCTCTCGTGATGCTGCACTGGATATGGTTAACGCCATTACAGCGGAAGCTGAAGTAGGCAAGATCTACAACGGTAAAGTTGCACGAATCGTAGATTTTGGTGCGTTTGTCACCATCCTGCCTGGTAAAGATGGTTTGGTTCATATCTCGCAAATCTCTCAAGATCGAGTGGAGAATGTCACTGAATATCTGGAAGAAGGTCAGGACGTGTTGGTTAAAGTGCTTGATACTGACGCCAGAGGGCGCATCAAGTTAAGCATCAAGGAAATCACCGAAGAAGAAAGAGCTGCTCACGCAGGTTAAAACTTTTAGTTTCTTTTAGACTTTTCCTTATAAAAACCCGGGCCTTGCTCGGGTTTTTTGTTTTTGGCTAGTGTCCTTCTTTCTCCTTACCAACGCACTATAGTCTGCAAATAGACATAGTGGCTATCACCCTTATTGACCAAATCCATATAAGGACCGGCATTAATCCAAACATAACCACCGTCGATGGTTAGCTTGTTGGAAAACAAGTGCCAGCGCACGCGAGTTTCCAACTGATCGCCTAGAAAGTCTTCATCAAGGTTGCCGGGGTGACGATAACGGGTGGTGCTCCATCCCTGCGCCTGTTCTGCTAATGACGGGCGTTGCCACCTGATGTAGGCATCAACATTTTTGGCAGGTTGCAGGTTCAACATAAGCCCTGGAGAGCTAGTGTTAACACGCTGAAAGGCTCGGAATAGACCCGTGGGCCCGAAATCGGGTCGTGGTACCCCGAACAGGTGATCCAAATCATTGGACTCATCATCCAGAGGGTCCTTATCGCCGCTCCCGTAGTGGTAGGTGAAACTTAGACGTGGCTGCCAAATCGCTTCAAAACTGTAGCCGAGGCTCAGATGGAAATAGTGCGCTTTGTGATCGCGCTGCGCAGAATCGGCGTCCAGCGCTGGTGCATCACCGAACTGGTACAAAGCCTCTGTCTCGTAATGCCAGTGGCCGGGTGAAGGATTTCGAAACAGACGAATTCCGGTACTAAGCACACCAAAGCCCTGGTTTGCGGGTTGATCACGCCTTTCGTCAGCCCCTAGCAGATAGACCTGTAGCGAGTCTACTTGAGTAGGTAGTTGAGTGGTAAAGAAGCCACCCCAAAAGATGTCGCTGGATTGCTTGTCGAGGCGGGGGTCGTTATCAATCCAGTCACCGGAAACACGTCTGCTAGTAGGGCGGGTGTAAAACAAATCGATGGAAGTATTGCGGTTCTCCAGCCTGGCTTGCACACCACCAAAGGAATTGATTGTATTGCGAAAGCGATTGCGCGCAACAAAGCGACGACTGCCCTGATCCATAGTGAAGCGGCCGATCTTGACAAAGCCTCGATCCTGGTCACTGAACAAGCCGGAAAAAGGTATTGTCACATTAGCTTGCAATATATCGAATGGATTGTTGGTAGTGCTATCAAGTGGTGTGCCGTTGTCTTCGAAATAGGTGCGCATATCGGCTATTTCAGCAGTAACCGAAAAACCCTCGAACTTAGCTTCCGCCTTGAGAGTGTTGCGCCATTCCAGGCCCTTGTCGCTTCCATTCAGACCAGCGCGAAACTGGCCATCCAGGTGTTGCATTCTTGTTTGTTGCTCAAACTCCAGGGAGAGCCAATCTGGTAGCACTGAATCTGCCCTGGCCTTCACAGGTAGTGAAATCAGAATGAGCAAACTGCAAAAAAAGAACACAATGGAAGGGGCTGAGCAAGAGCTTGTCCAGAAAGCGGGTCGAGTAGATGACATAAATACTATTTCTTATTGTATTGCTAGAGAGTTTAGCTAGAGATTTAGTGTGATTGTATCTACTCTGGCGCCCGCACTTCAATTTTCAGATTTGAAAGATAAAGTAAGAGAAGCATTGACAGCAGCTCGCCCAACAATCTCTATCACTTGATTCATTTCAAGTTCGATTAAATACTCTGGCCCCATTTATTTTTTCGCACTCATTCAGGTTGGTAGGGTAAAGAGGAGTGATGAAGCACAATTCTTAATGTGCCTTCTTCATCTTTCTTGTAGCCCCAGCTTTTATCCACTTTGGTTACGTTTCCGTCTTTATCAGTGAAGGTAACCCACCCCATCCACATGGCAATGTCACCCTGAATAAAGCTTGCAGAAGTTTCAGAAACAACCTCACGCCAGCCTTTGATACCAAAACCACCATCCAGTGGGTAGTCGTCATTGTGACCTACGAAATAGGAAAGTGCTCCCTCTCTAGTGGGACGGAATGTTTGTTCGCCGCTTGCCAGTGTTGGTTTAAACAGCACAGGGCCAAGATTATATCCATAGGCGGCGTCGAGTGAGCCATTGGCGACTTCACGCGCTGCTTCTATACCGCTCTCTTCATAAGCTTTTGAAACAGCAACAAGTGCATCGCCCCAGATTTTTCTGGCATCAACCAGTTCCTGTTCTGTAATAGTTGTGGTCATCTTAAAACTCCATTAGTTGCATTTTATGCCGCATCCCAGGAGATAGAGAAATAGGATGGTAAAATGCTATATAAAATTTAAGGGTAAATTGCTGTTTTAGTCTGAGATCAGGTCAGCGCCGATTCAGCGCTGACCTTTTCAGACTTTTCCTCGGTGGACTCCACATACTCCACAGCAGCAGCAATGGCGTCGGGACGGGTATCGAAATAATGTTCCTTGGGAATTATTTCGCCCATTAGTCCTTCGAGCAGATTGCGTACCGCTTCGTTCATACCGGAGATATAAATCAGTTTGTTCGCTATCTTGCCGTCGTTGGCAATAGTTTCCACAGCGCGAGCGGCCGATACGTCAATGAACGGCACCTGGGCAAAGTCGAGGATTGTGACCTGGCTCAGGTGTCTTGACTTCTCGCGCACATGGTGGCCAACATCGGCGGCGGCTCCAAAGCTTAGTGGTCCACCGAAGTCGAATATGTTGATGCGCTCGTGGGAGTGAGTCATCAATTCGGCTTCTTCTTCAGTGAAGTGCAAGGCCAGACCCTCGCTGGTGATGTTCTGTAATTGCTTGAGTTGCTCTTCGGCAATTTGTTTGACGAATGCCAGAGCGGCCATAACCACGCCGGCAAAGACTGCGGTAATCAGGTCAACGAATACTGTTAGCAGTAATACCAGCAGCATCAAGGCCAGGTCCCAGCGAGGGCCGCGGTGTGCCTTGAGAATGTAGGCGCGATCGATAATGTCCCAACCGGTCTTGATCAGGATGGCAGCGAGTACAGTGTGCGGGATATTGGCGGCTAGAGGTGCCAGGGCTACTACAATAGCCAGCAACAACAGGCTATGCAGCATACCGGATATTTTGGTTTCACCACCGGTGCGAATATTAACTACGGTGCGCATTGTGGCGCCCGCGCTGGGGATGCCGCCGAACAGCCCGGCTGTCATGTTGCCAATGCCCTGCCCTATTAACTCCTTGTTGGAGTTATGGCGGGTACGGGTCATGTTGTCAGCCACCAGCGAGGTGAGCAGACTGTCTATTGCCCCTAGCAGAGCGAGAATGAATGCTGCTTCGAATATTATCAGGAGGGTGTCCTGACTCAGGCTGGGCATGATAAAGCTGGGTAGGCCAGTGGGGATGTCACCCAGAATTGGTGCGCCGGCGACTAAAAGGCTAACAACAGTACCGATTATCAGTCCTGCCAGTGGTGCGGGAACAATCTTGCCAAATGCTGCAGGCCATTTAAAGACGATGAGAAGAGTCAGCAGGCCAATTCCCAGGGCTGCAAAATTCGGGTCGATCACGGCGCCGGGGATTTCAATCAATGCCGGGATTGTGCCGCCACCTTCAGGTTCGTGGCCAAACAGGCGGCTGGTCTGCAGGGCGATGATGATACAGCCGATGCCACTCATGAAGCCGGAGATCACCGGGTAGGGTACCAGTCGAATGTACTGTCCGAGTTTGAGTACGCCAAATGCGATCTGTAGAACACCGGCAAGCACTACTGTGGTGAAAACCAGTGAGGGATTGCCTTCCAATGCTGCATACACGCCGGCGAAAACCACGACCATGGGCCCCGTTGGGCCACTAATCTGTGAGTCAGTGCCGCCAAACAGTGAAGCAAAGAAGCCGACTATAATGGCGCCATATAGACCTGCAATGGGTCCGGCGCCGGAAGCTTCACCGAAAGCCAGTGCCAGAGGCAAAGCGACGATACCGGCAGTTAAACCGCCGTATATGTCGCCTTTTAGATTATCAGTTCGAAATCCAAACATGTTTAACTCCTTGATTTTTTAAGCGGACTTCAGGTCTGGCTCAGCAGCGTCCATGAATTCGGCGTAGCGCTCTTCAGCGGGGACAAATTGACCGGTTTCATCATCAAAAGCAGAAATTGTTCCATGCTCGATGCTATATACCCAGCCATGCAGATCAACATCTGCAGTGGCCAGCTTGGCCAGCACAGTTGGATGAGTGCGCAAATGTTGTAGTTGTAGAATGACGTTTTCTTCAGTCACATGGTCCAGCGCGTCAGCGGTGTTATCACCAGTACGTGCGCGAACAGATTCAACAGCGCCGCGTGTATGCTCCAGCCAATCTTGTACATGGGGTAAATCGCTGAGTGCTGCAGGGTTCATTGCGCCTTTCATTGCGCCACAATCACTGTGACCACAAACGACAATGTGCTTAACGCCAAGAGCAGCAACGGCAAACTCAATTGAGGCTGTTATTCCATCACTATTGCGCATATGGGGAGGCACGATGTTACCCGCATTGCGGATAATGAACAAATCGCCTGGCTCTGTTTGGGTGACCAGATTTGGATCAATGCGTGAATCGGCACAAGTGATGAATAGAACTTCCGGGCTCTGGCCATTGGCTAGCTCGGAAAATAACTCCTTCTTTTCTTGATAGGAAGAATTATGGAATTGGGCAATTCCAGAGATCAATTTTTCCATTTCCAGTCCCAGTCCCCTCATAGGGTGAATTGATATTGAGCTAGATATTACGGATAGATTTATGATAAGAATATTGCTTATACTGATATTTTGTTATAGATTTTATCTATCACCGGTTTATGTGAGGGAAAAGGAGTCCATGGATACCCTTGGTAATCTGTCTCTGAAACAGATTCAATATTTCGCGGCTGTGGCTGAATACGGTAGTTTTCGCCAGGCTGCATTTCGCCTGAATATCACTCAGCCGACGCTCAGTAATCAGGTGGCGGCTATGGAAAAAGCCTTGGGAATTCAGTTGTTTGAAAGGTCCCGCAAGGGCGTTAATAGCACCCCCCAGGGCCGTGAGCTGCTGGTAAGCGCCCGTCGGGTGATCGAGGAAGCTCAAGGGCTTGCTACCCAGGCAGCTTTGCTTTCTGGAGGGGGGTTGGGCACCTACCGCCTTGGAGTAACTCCGACCCTGGGGCCCTATTTGTTGCCTCATATCCTTGGCCCTATTCACACTCGCTATACGGATCTCAAGCTTTATGTCCGGGAGGATGCGCCCAGTGATCTCGAAACTGGTCTCATCAATGGCCAGCACGACTTGATTCTCTCCACCCTGCCCATTATGTCCAAAGAACTTGTGGTTGCGCCTCTGTTCAGAGAGCCATTGAAACTCGCCATGGCGCGTGACCATAAAATGGCAAAAAAAGCGCGAATCAATCGCATGGATCTCCTTGGCGAACCGGTACTGACGGTGTCGGAGCACCACTTGTTTCATCGACAGATTGCGGAATTGTGCGAACGGGTAGGGGCGGTGCTGCGCCGGGATTATGAAGGTACCAGTCTGGATACTTTGCGGCAGATGGTGGTTATGGGAATGGGTGTTGCGTTTCTGCCTGCGCTCTATGTTAAATCAGAGATTCGCGGTGGCGAAGAGCTTCGAACGACAGATGTAGAAGGCATCAACGTGGTGAGAAAGCATGCGTTGGTCTGGCGTAATACCTCGCCGGCCAGAAACTTTTATCGGGAACTGGCGGATATGATTAAGAGCATCGTCGAGGCAACGCTGGGTGATGTGATCTTGCCAGACATGCGAGCGAGGGTGGGTAGAAAGAACGCTAGGAGGCATTCATAGTTTAATAGCTTAAGGAGTGTTCGCGCAGTGAGTTTTTTGAACTATCTTTTAGGTATGCAAGCAATCAAAGGGAACCAGAGTGCTTTGACCCGGAAACTCCTATCCCAAAATCAGACTACTCTGACTCCTTTGATTTGTTTCCCTCTTTGATCTTGATTTTCCACTTCGGAGATGCTTTTAGTATGTTCAATATGCTAAACCTACAAAATCTGGTGTACTCTATTACCTGACTAATCGAAAGGTCTTTACTCTGCGATGGAGTTTGGCATGGAAACAGTTATCAATAGCCTCCGTTTTTTCTCGCTTGAAGCTGTGGATTATTTCTCTAGGCCAGAAGTTCTCTTCCAGCTAGGGTTAACATTATTGTTGCTGTTGTTTTCCAGGCCTGTCGCTACGCGACTTCGATATTCGTTGGAGGCCCAGGCCCGAACCATTAAAGGCCGTCCGGAAATTCTTCGCTTGATCGTTATCGGTTTGAGGAGGCTTAAATGGGCAGTATTTGTTGTCTTCCTTGGTTTGTCGATCGTCGCCATTCAAGTTGTCGGTTGGCCCGCGCAGTATCAAATTATCTACAGTGTTACATTATTGGCTCTGGCCTGGCTTCTTATTTCACTGCTGTCGAATATCTTGCGTAATCGTTTTATCGCACGTGTTATCGCTTTGATTGTCTGGACTTACGTGGCGCTAACTATTCTGGGTGTAGCGGAAGAAACTGCCCAGCTGCTGGACTCCGCTGGCTTTACAATCGGCTCCACTAGAATTTCAGTGCTGTTGTTACTGAGGTCAATAACTTTCCTGGGGGCTACTTTGTGGTTCGCTGTTGCTTTCGGCAACAGTCTGGAGAAACGCATTCAGCGATCCAAGGATCTGAATGCTTCATTGAAAGTGCTGATCGGCAAGATGCTGAAGATGTCTCTGATCTTCGTTGCCTTGCTGGCTGGAGTGTCAGCGATCGGCATCGATCTGACTGCATTTACCGTATTTTCAGGCGCCATTGGTGTGGGTCTGGGTTTTGGTTTGCAGAGAGTTGTTTCGAACTTTATTTCGGGAATCATTATTCTGGCAGACAGCTCTATCAAGCCCGGCGATACAATAACTGTTGGTGAGACCTTTGGCTGGATCCGAGAACTGCGAGCTCGTTTTGTTTCGGTTGTGACCAGAGACGGTAGAGAGTTCCTGATTCCCAACGAAGATTTTATTACCCTGCAGGTTATCAACTGGTCGTTTTCCGACGACTTGGTCAGGCTTGATATTCCCTTTGGGGTATCCTATCAGTCTGATCCCCATGAGGTAACCCGCTTGGCCATTGAGGCTGCCGCAGGAGTAAATCGTGTAGTACAAAGTCCAATGCCTGTCTGCTGGATGACCACTTTTGGAGAGTCTTCACTGGATTTTCTTTTACGCTTTTGGATTCGAGACCCGCAGAGCGGACTGACCAATATCAAAGGGCAGGTTTTGCTAGCACTTTGGGATACCTTTAAAGAAAATGGTGTCCAGATTCCCTACCCTCATCGGGAAGTGTATATACACAATCCAGAAACAAAACCATAGGGACACTCATAGTTTAATAGTTTAAGGGGCTTGCTATCTGAGAATTGATGGCTAGTTTTAGGTTGGAATGAGTATTGAGTATGTTGAGCGTTAAGCTATTAAACTATGAGTGTCCCGTATATTCGTTTATTATTGGTCCAGAATTTTCAACCTACCATGGAGACGTATTTTTATGTCAGGTAAAAACGGGAAAATGACCCTCACAACCAAAATATTAGTTTATATGATTGCCGGTTTGATTACTGGTATGGCTATAAACAGCTTTGCTGCAGGGCTTGGATTTGTTCAAACATACCTGGTTGATGGCGCCTTTCATGTTTTGGGTACAATGTTCATTAAATCACTGACAATGCTGGTTGTTCCTCTTGTCTTCTGCTCGTTGATCGGCGGAATTGTTGCAATGAATGACATCAGAACACTTGGCAGAACAGGTGGTAAAGCATTTGGAATATTTATGGGAACAACAGGGGTTGCTATCACCTTTGGTTTGTTCTTAGCAATTTCACTGGGTATTGGTGAAGGGTTTGATCTTTCCGTATCTGGTGGTTCTGCTTTTGCTGCGCAAGAAGCTCCTCCCTTTACTGATGTTGTTATCAACTTTATGCCTAACAATATTCTTGGTGCAATGGCGCAAGGTGAAATGTTACAGATAATAATGGCCTGTATGTTTATTGGTATTGCTATTGTTAAAAGTGGCGAAAAAGGTGAGGGTGTTGCTAAAGGGATTGCAAGCTTTAACCATGTCATGATGGACCTAGTTCATATTGTAATGTCGCTGGCTCCTTATGGTGTTTTCTGCTTGATCGCTAAAACTTTTGCTGAGCAAGGCGTAGGAATGATTATTCCAATGATAGGTTACTTCCTAACGGTTGTAGCGGCCTTGATATTTCACTTTATAGGTACTTTTAGCGGTATATTCTTCATGGCAGGTTTAAACCCGTTGATATTCATGAAGAAAATGCGTAGCACCTTGCTATTTGCTTTCAGTACTGCAAGTTCAAACGCTGCAATTCCTGTGAATATGGAAGCGGCAGAAACAAGGCTTGGTGTTGATAATAGTGTGGCATCTTTTGTTATTCCATTTGGTGCCACAATTAACATGAACGGTACTGCAATTATGCAAGGTGTAGCAACAGTATTCATTGCTAATGCCTATGCCATTGACCTTACATTTGTTGACTACCTAACTGTTATTAGTATGTCTATCTTGGCATCTATTGGTACTGCTGGAGTTCCTGGTGTAGGGCTAATAATGCTTGCAATGGTATTTACTCAAGTTGGTCTACCTGTTGAGGGTATTGCACTTATCATTGGCGTAGACAGACTTCTTGACATGCTTCGTACTGCGGTTAACGTTACTGGTGATGCAGCAACAACCTGTGTAGTTGCTAAATCAGAAGGTAAACTTGATCTTGAAATGTACAATGACCCTGACGCAGGATCACTCGGTTCAAAAATTGATCTTAAGAAAGATGATGTTATAACCGCACATGTAGATTAGAACAATAGGGGCACTAATAGTTTAATATCAAAGGGGTCAGAGTACTTTGATCTGTGAATTGGTCAAAGTAAGTCCGACGCCCGGAAAGTTGATTAAAAAGGTGCCAGATACACCAGGATGGGTTGCAGTTAATGATAGGCTGAGAAAGCCAGCTGAAAGCTGATTACTGCTGCTCTAAGTTGGCTGCCTTATCAAGCACGGTTTGCGTCTGTTGCTGTCGGTAGTCCTGCAGTCGTTGCTGAAGTTCATTGTCCTCAATACCGATAATTTGCGCCGCCAGTAAGCCGGCATTGGTGGCGTTGTCGATGGCAACTGTCGCAACGGGAATGCCTTTAGGCATCTGTACAATGGAAAGCAGAGAATCTTGTCCTTGCAGTGCCGTTATGGCAACGGGAACACCTATCACTGGCAGTACGGTCATTGCCGCCACCATACCGGGCAGGTGGGCTGCGCCGCCAGCACCGGCGATAATGGCTTTCAATCCTCGTTGCTGGGCGCTTCGCGCATATTCCATCATGCGGTCCGGGGTTCTGTGGGCGGAAACAATGGTGAGTTCGTAGTTAACGCCAAACTGTTCCAGTATATCCGCTGCTGCTTGCATGACCCGTAAATCCGAGTCGCTTCCCATGATGATTCCTACCACGGGCTGATTGGAATTAGCCAATTTTCTGAGCTCCTCTTATCAGTATCTTTTCGCGCATAATGATTGCCTTATCAAAGGCCGCGTCCACCGAGTCTGCGGTAACTGTGACGTGTCCCATTTTGCGCCCGGCAAAGCACTGTGCTTTCCCGTAAAGGTGGACAGTGACATCTTCATCTGCGCTCATCTCGTCTGCCTGTTCAACCACGGTCTCGCCTCCATAGCCCGGCTCACCGAGTAAATTAAACATCGCTGCCGGTCTGAGTTGCTCTGTATCGCCCAGGGCCTGCCCACAGAGAATTCGAAATTGCTGTTCAAACTGCGAAGTGCGGGAGGCTTCAATCGTGTAATGGCCGCTGTTATGGGTTCGAGGCGCAATCTCATTTATTAGCAATTCGTCCTGCTCGGTAAGAAACATTTCGATACCGAAAATTCCACACCCCTGCATAGCAGTAATAGTGGAGATGGCCAGTTCTTGAGCTTGTTTGCTCGTGGCTTGGTCCAGCCTGGCAGGCCCCACCAGGTAATCCAGCACGTTACCGTCTTCGTGGAAAATCATTTCCACCGGCTCATAGGCACGAATATCACCTTTTCCGTCTGAAGCCACCATGACTGCGACTTCCATTTTGCGCTTGATGAATTTCTCCAGATAGCCAGGCGCACGTAAGCGGGATTCATAATCTGCTTCCGAGTTGTGTACTGCCACACCACGACCGTCATAACCGCCTCGGGCGACTTTCTGAACTACGGGGAAGCCAAATGTCTCAGCGCTAATTGGCTGCTCACCATCATAAGGTGAAAATGCAGCAGTAGGCAGCCCCAATTCCTCGAACCACTGCTTTTGTTTGAGTTTGTCGGTTACCCTTGCAAGCATCGCCGGATCTGGTACCACAGGAACGCCTTGCTGTACTACGCTGCTTAAGGTGTCTACCGAGACATCTTCAAGATCAATCGTGATGCCATCTGCAAGCTCGGCTAATGCACTGAAACCTTCACCATTTTCAGGTGTCCCCTGCACATGAATGCCACCGAACTGGACAGCGGGGCACTGTGGATTGGGGTCCAGGACGTAGACCTGATGGCCGCTTCCTGTCTCGGTGTTAACCTGATTAACGGCTTGCACCAGCATTGCAGCCAGCTGTCCTCCGCCAATAATTCCTATGCTTGCCATGTGCCCTCTATCGAACAAAAAAACCACGTATTGTACACGACCTTTAAGAGGACAACAGTAAAATCAAAGGGGTAAATCAAAGGGGTCAGAGTGGTTTGATTCTTGGGATCACAGCGGCACTAATAGTCTAAGAAGTTGGTTATTAGTGCCTGGTGGTTAACTTCAGACCGGTTGAGTAGATAAGCCGTTAAACTGCTGTTAGTGCTCATCTACCTTATGCTGCCTATTGCTCAGCCATTTGGATGTGGGAAATGGCCTGCTCCATATGGTTTTTCGACACCTTCGAGTGTCCCATACCGGCATGGTCGATTGCTTGCTGTAAGTGAACCAGCGCTTCGCTCATATGTTTATGGGCCCCAGCGTGTTTTTTCTCGGACATCTGAGCATGTTGCAGGGTCACTTGTGCGTGTTTTAGTACCTGCTCTGCATGTCCTTCATGGGCATGGGCCTGCGCCATTCCTGCATGTAGCATTGCATCGACTGAATGGTTCACCTCATTGGCAGAAACTGAAAAATTGAACATCAGTAGAGTTCCAGAAACAGCAAGCATAATCTTTTTCATTTTAAAACTCCTCAGTGCAGGGATTCATGATCAGTATCAGCCTCGGGGCAGTTTCTGGCAAGTAAAATCGTCTACTTTGTAGAGTCCCCATATGCCCCCTCAGTTAAAAAGAGCTACACTTGTTTCATGCAAACAGTCATTGAAAAAAACTTCGCAGAATATGAGATAAAAAAATCCAAGTTTATTGCCCACCTTGCCCCCTATGCTCATTTTCAGTCGATGAATCAAGCTTTACGGGAAGAACACTCCAAAGCTAATCATGTGGTATGGGCGTATCGTACTCGCAATGAATACGGTCAGGTGGTTGAAAACAGCAGTGATGATGGGGAGCCCAAAGGAACCTCTGGTCCTCCGGTTCTCAATGTCATGCGCGGGGGAGATTTAATCGAGTGTGCGATTCTGATAGTGCGCTATTTTGGCGGTACTAAGTTGGGTACGGGTGGCTTGGTTAGAGCCTATGGGGCAGCTGCCAATGAAGCTATTGCGCAAGCGTTGTTGGTTCCTTTTGAAAGCAAAACCAAGCTTGTATTTAAAACAGAGTATTCCTTAGTGCAGCGGGTAGAGCACTATTTTGCAAAACAAGGTTTGGAATCTGGTGAGCGTCAATTTGAAGCAGATGGAGTGCGCTGGGAAGTGATGATGACCCAGAAAGAGGAGGGTGCTTTTAAAGAGTTTGCCTCTTTATATGAAAGAGAGGGGCTGAGCTTTGATTGTTGTCTGTAGTAGAAAGGATTGCCAAATCAAAGTACTCTGACCCTTTTGATTCATTGATTCTGATTGTTTGATTGTTGATTGCTACGTTAAAGACGAGGCAACGCCATGAAAGCCACTGTGAGCCGAATCCCGTATTTCATACTCTGCCTTTTTGCTTTCGTTACCGTTGGCGCCGTGTGTGCTCAATCGGGTTACCAGGTGCCTCGAACTCTCGACGGACATCCCGACCTGCAGGGGGTGTGGGGCAATAACAGTACCACGCCTGTGGAGCGACTAGACATATTCGAAGGCCGGGAGTTTCTCACCGCGGAAGAAATGCAGTTTTTGGTGCAGACAGCCGGCCAAATTCAAGCAGAGGGGGAAGACGCTCTATTCGGTGACAGAGTGTTTGCATCGGCCGTGTCGGGAGAAATTCAAACCTCCAATGATCCCGCCACCGGTAATTACGGCCAATTCTGGCTGGCAGAGAGGAGCGTGCACAACCGTACTTCACAGATTATCGATCCACTCAATGGCAAATATCCACCGCTTAGCGAGGCGGGCATCGCTAGAAAGGCAAAGATGGACTTATTGAGAAATCAGAACCCTGCCAATGGAGAGCGGTTTGAAACGCTTGATTCCTACGCGACACTGAGCATGGATGACCGTTGCATTAGCGACGGTGTGCCCTATCTGACTTCCGGCTACAACAGCTACTGGCAAATCGTACAATCCAGAAATTATGTGGTGATTGTGCAAGAGATGTTTCATACTGCCCGAGTCATTCCTCTCTTCGACTTCCCCCCTTTGTCCGAGTCAATCGAACTTTGGCATGGAGATTCCCGCGGTCACTGGGGCGGGGATACTTTAGTAGTGGAAACGCGCAATTTTTCGGATAAGAGTGATTATAGCCACAACCGTGCTGAGCTCAATGTTGAACGCTTTACTCGTCTCGATGACAAACGGTTGCGTTATCAGTTAACGTCGAATGACCCTGGTACTTACACTGCCCCCTATACTCGGGAAATTATCTTCGATTATACCGATGGAGAAATTTACGAGTTTGCCTGTCACGAGGGTAATTATGCACTGCCGAATATGTTACGCGGTGCACGGGAAAAGGAACGGCGGGAACGGGAACGCCAAGCTTCCAGTGAAGGGAAGTAAGTTAAACGCTGCCCTGATCACCCTGCCAAGAAGACTGAGAAAGTCATGCGCTAATCAATAGAGGCAGCGTTTTACGTCCACGTGCGCACTGTCTATGAAAGGAGAGGAAAATATGGGTGAGACATTAAAGGGGCGAACGGCTTTAATTACCGGATCCACCAGTGGTATTGGTGCCGCTTATGCCAGGGCGTTGGCCGCCGAAGGCGCGGCTATCATGATAAATGGGTTCGGTAATCCGGCAGACATCGAAGCTCTGCGTGCCGCCATCGCTGACGAATACGCCGTACCAGTGTTTTATAATGGCGCAGACATGATAAATCACGATGAAATCCGGAATATGGTTGCAGATGCGACAGAGCGTCTTGGCAAGGTGGATATCCTGATCAATAACGCCGGATTACAACACCGCTGCCTGGTGGACGAATTCCCGATGGATAAATGGAATGCCTTGTTTGCTGTTAACGTCACCGCACCTTTTGTTGCCACCCAGGCTGTTTTGCCACAAATGCGCGTGCGTGACTGGGGCCGTATCATCAACACCGCGTCAGTCAATGCATTCATCTCGTCACCCGGTACGTCGGCATATACTGCAACGAAACACGCGGTCATGGGATTCACAAAATCAGTCGCGTTGGAAACCATTGAGACAGGGATCACCTGCAACGCAATCTGCCCTGGTACAGTCCGTACAAATATGAGCGAACACCGAATCGAGGCTTTCGCGGCTGAACGCGGAGCGACAAAAGAAGAAGTTTTGGACACCTATATCGACCAAAAATTACCGCATCACCAACCCATGCGACGGTTCATCACGGCTGAGGAAATCGCTGCGGCGGCAGTGTATCTCTGTAGTGATGCGGGAGCGGCCATGCGCGGTGCGGCGTTCACTATCGATGGCGGCTGGCTTACCCGGTAGGTTACTTATCGTAGGAACCAGTGTTACTGTTGGCGGGGAGTAGATGATATGTTGAATGAACAATTTTACCGTCCACTTGGAAGGAGTGGGCTAAAGGTCTCTCCCTTATGCCTGGGGGGTGATAATTTCGTGAATCCGACCCCGGAAAAAGAATCCATAGAGATCCTCAATTGTGCCGTCACCAACGGCATTAATCTAATTGATACTGCCAATAGTTATGCTGATGGTCGAAGTGAAGAAATAATAGGTAAGTTTATGAAGGAGAGCGGCTGTCGCGATGACGTCATTCTCACTACTAAATTTTATTATGCTACCGGCAACAAAGGCATCAATGATAAAGGCATCTCTAGAAAGCACATTATCAAAGCCTGTGAAGATTCACTAAAGCGCCTTAAAACGGACTATATTGATATATATCAAACACACCGCCTCTGCATGGACACGTCACTCGAGGAGACGTTGGGAGCTTTAACCGACTTGCAGCGTCAGGGGAAAATTCGCTATGCCGGATCAACAACGTCACCTTCCTGGAAGATCACCGAAGCTTCAATGCTGGCAGATTATAAAGGTTTGATTCGCGTTGTGTCGGAACAACTGCCTTATAACCTTCTTGATCGTAGAGTAGAGAACGAAATCCTGCCTGCCGCTAATGCGGCTGGTCTGGCCGTTATAGCTTGGGCAGCTTTGGCTATGGGATTATTGACTGGTCGATACGACTCTGCCAATCCGGATTCTTTCGATACGCCCCGTTTCAATCGTGGCGGAATTTATGCTGAACGAATTACCCATAAAGCAGCCGATGTTGGGCAGGATTTTGTCGCTATTGCCCGCAGTTATGGGCTGGAACCAGCTCACTTGGCTCTGCTATGGGTTAAAGATCAGCCATATGTCACGGCCTCACTTTGCGGTCCACGGACTTTGGCTCAACTGCAAGATGTTCTACCTGTTATGGAGATGTCCCTGACAGATGAGATACGGCAGTCTTGTGATGAACTGGTGCCACCGGGTAGTGCCATTGCCAACTTTCTTAATTCAGCGCCCTGGATGAAAGGGAAACTGATATGAAATTGGCCCGGCAACCGGGCGACAACGAAACGGCTCTTTCATAATTTCAAAAGAAATTAAGAACGTTCATTCATGTCTCTTTGTGACGCTCTTTCTGACAAAGGCTGGCGAGGGGTTCTGCGCCAGAAGTGTGTGACACATTCTGCGGTTCATCGCTCACGATTCCTGTGTTGATAAAGAACGGCAGAAACTGCCTAGCCAAGCTGGGATTTTCATGGGTTGTGTAAGGGACTAAAAAGATATTCAGTCAGCTAAAGCCTCTTTTTCATTTCTCTGAAAAACAGAAAAAGAAAGATTGTGGCGAAGGCACAAAAGGCCATGACAAAGAGTAAATAACTACCCCAACCGGATTCTGCCAGTCTTCCGGCGACAACGTTAAAAATAGCTGACGAAATGTAGCCGAACACATCGACTAGAGCGAGCGTAAAGCCAATGTGGTATCCGCCCAGGCCAGTAACATAAACATTAACTGGCAGCCAGTATGCTGGTGCGAAGGTAAACCCAAACGAAAAAATTAAAATAAAACTCAAAATTTGTGTTGAACCTGTGCTGAGTTCAAACGAACTTAAAGACCAGAGTAAACCAACAGATAAGGTGCTTAAGCCGATTAAGCCGACCACTAATAGTCTAACGTTTTTAAACTTTAACCTGTCGTAAAGAAAACCAAAAATCAACACAGAAGAGAGAGCTCCAAGCGGGAAAAATGCAGAGGCTTTAGCAGCGTCTGCAGCGCTTAACCCTGTAGCTTGGTTTAAGTAAAGTGGCGCGTAACCTACAAAATCGTACAAAACATATAACATCATCATTGCGAGTAATATGTAAACAAAACATAAATCTTTTTTCAAAATAAGGAGCCATTTAAAAATACTTTTTAAAGTTTCAGACAAACTTGTATGCTCAACTCCTTCACTCAAATCTTTAAGACCTGCTTTTGTAGGCGATGGTTCAATGAAGTACAAAAATATAAATGAGGCCACTAAGTAAAAAGACCCGGCTATTACAAATGAAGATCTCCAGCCAAAAGCGGCAACTAGAATCCCTAATAAGACTGCTGATAGGGCGGTATGAATGCGAGAACTCGTTGCCATAATCCCCCAACACTTTCCATGATGCTGCTTCGGGAACCATTGATTAATTAACAAGCCTGCAGCGGGCCAGCCAATGGTTTGCGATACGCGCATAACAAAATGGATTAGACTAAATAACAAAACGGATGAAGGTAACGAGAAGGCCATCGTTGATATTGCTACAGTAATTACACAGACAAACAGAGCAAGCCTCCCACCTATAAGATCAGCAACAATGCCTGAAAATATTTTTCCAACTATTGAGCCCACTGCTCCCCAGGCTAATATCTCTCCCAGTTGAGATGCGCTCAACATGATTTCTGGGTCTTCGGCCATGGCAGGACTTAAGGCTCCAATCGTGCTGCGACACAGCATTGAGCCACCATAGGCTAGAAACATTAATGCGAGGGTTTCCCATTGCTGATACTTTATTTTGTTATTTTCTATCATCTAGCAGCCTTTAGTTTCTAGAAATGGGTTGATTGGTCTTATAGATATAATCATTTACTGTGATCCAAGTAAATGCGAGGTTTTTGTTGGTCGAACTGATAAGGTCAAGGATAAACGCCATTTTCTAAATAGCCTTTTAAAAACCAGGGGACACTGATAACTTAGTAACTCAAGAAACCTTTTCAATCAGAAAAGTACGCTAAATTGTTAAGTTATCAGTGTCCCCTTCTTTCGTTAAGCTTGCAGGTCAGTTATATGAATATGCTTGTCATGAAGGGAATTATGCGATGGTAAATATTTTGCGTGGAGCGCGAGCTCAGGAAAATCTCCCGGCTAGCGAACGCTAGGTTAAAAACCAGTGTCTCCTGTATTTTAAAGTGGCTCTAAGCTAATTGCGCTTTCTGAAACTGCCTAGGTGTTACCCCTTCAATCTTCTTGAAAGTTTTGACAAAAGATGCATCTGATTCGTAACCCAGTTGATTCGCAATCGCATAGACTGGCAGATTGGACTCCTTCAGTAACTCCTTCGCTTTTTGCATTCGCAGCCCGGTCAAATACTGGAACATCGGTTGCCCTATTATCGATGTAAAACGCCGTGCAAAGGCAGCCCGTGACAGGGCAACTTCCTTTGCCAAAGCATCCAGCGTCCATGACTTCTGCAGATCGCCATGTATCAATCCCAGAGCTTTTGCTACGGCTTTATCCTGGAGTGCAATCAATAAGGGGCTTTGTTCCTCTCGGCCAAAATTTATCCGTATCAATTCGATCAGCACTATTTCCGTTAATTTGTTTACGGCCAACTCAGCGCCAGGGCTCTGGGCAAGATACTCAGCGCCTAATTGTTCCAGTGTCGCATTCAACCACGGGTTCTTGATCAATTCCTCGTGCCGGACGATGACCATCGACGGAAAAATATTTAATAACGGGTTAGACCTATCCGGCTGAAAATCACAGTATCCGCAAAGCAGCAGCGTGCTGATGGATTGGCCGCCTTGTTGCTCCTCCTTTCGGCTGGTCAGGCGATGGTCCACGCCCTTACCGAGGAAGACGAAATCTCCAGAACCCAGATATTCCTGCACGCCATCGGCTTCTACCCAGCATTCTCCGCGCCGTACCATATGAAAGCTTGCGGTCCCGGTATCGATAAATAGCTTTTCCCAGGGTGTTTTTTCCAGCGCATCGCAGAAATACACGCTTCCCTGCACTTTCATAGTGCTCAGAATCTGGCTCAGTAACTCCATAGTCTAACCCTAGAAGTCTTATATATTGATACGATCAATAGCAATAATGTGGATTATCTGTTGTCGAAAGTATCTTATATTCTAGGTATCTTTACAACCATGCAAACACATACAGGAGATGAAACCATGCCAAAAGTAGAAATCTATTCCAAGTTCTATTGCCCTTACTGTAAACGCGCCAAGCAATTGCTCAACGAGAAGGGCGTAAAGTTCGAGGAAATCGAAGTGAGCCGCAATCAGGACTTGTTCTCAGAAATGGTGCGCAGATCAAACCACCAAACAGTGCCACAGATTTTCATCGACGGACACCACATTGGTGGCAGTGATGACCTAAATACCGCTCAACAGAGTGGCGAGTTAGACCGGCTGTTGATGAAAAAAGTAGCCTGACATTTTTACCACAACTTTAACCAAGGAGAATCAAACAATGACCACACTTAACCCAACAGCAACAGTCGACAGCACAAGAAGTACAAACATCGGTGAAAAAGCTACGCTTTATTCGGTAGCATTGGTGCTGTTATGGATTGGCGCAATGAAATTTACCGCGTTTGAAGCCGGCGCAATCGAGGGTCTGGTTGCATCCAGTCCACTCACAAGCTGGCTCTATGCGGTGTTTTCATTACAGGGTGCATCTAATTTCATAGGCAGCATCGAAATTGTTATTGCATTGGCGCTGGTAGGCGGGCAGTTTAATCGTTCGGTAGCGATCATTGCTGCAGCTGGCGCCATCACCACTTTCGTTGTTACTTCCAGCTTCCTTTTCACTGCACCAGGATGGGAAGCAAGCTTGGGGGGGTTCCTCGTCCCAGCGTTCACTGAATTCAGTCAGGGCCTACTCAGCGTCGATTAGCGTGGCCGCTGCATAGATACGACGCAGATCAGCCGCGACTTCCTTGCGTTGCTTCCAGCTCACAAAGCGAAGCGAGTGGTTTCGTTGTGGGTAAGTTACGTTTTAATCTCTGGTCGAAAAACTATTAGTGTCCCCCGGGTTCGCCTAAATGAATATTGTTTATTGCTGCCTGAATGAAAATATCCATTGATTCAAGGTAAGTGAGCATTTATAATTTCAGAAATTACTGAAATTTCAATAACTGTGGCAGTTTCTCTGCTGCGTTTTCCTAACGGCCAGTTTTGTCAGTAGCAGCCTGCTGTGGATTAGCGTGTGCATCGCGCTGAGTCCTGGTTGGCATCTGAAGGCGTTGAGCTGTGGGGTTTGTTTAGTTTATTTAAATAAGGTTTGCTTGTGAATAAAAGTCGCACCAAACCCATTAGGCTGCTAGGGCTTGTGCTAATGGGTATGCTGTTAAGTAGTTGTGATCTGGTCTTGTTCGATCCTAAAGGCCCTATTGCCCAGCAGCAGATGGATATTATTATTACCTCGATATGGGTGATGTTGATCGTCGTTATTCCGGTGATGATTATGGGGGCCTGGTTTCCCTACAAGTATCGCGCTGGTAATAAAAACAACGAGTACAAACCCAATTGGCAGCACTCCAACCTGATTGAGGCGATAGTTTGGACTATCCCAATATTGATTATTATTACCTTGGGTATTATTACCTACAAAACCTCGTATTCACTGGACCCGCGTGAGCCTATCAAGTCCGACAAGCCAGCTATGACGGTGCAGGTGGTGGCGATGGACTGGAAGTGGTTGTTCATTTATCCCGAGCTCGGAATCGCCAGCGTTAATGAAATGGCCATGCCCATTGATAGACCAGTGGAGTTTCTGGTGACCTCCGATACGGTGATGAACTCCTTTTTTATTCCACACCTAGGCACACAAATCTATGCGATGTCGGGCATGGAAAATCGTGTGCATCTAATGGCGAGTGAAGAAGGGACTTACCCAGGCCTGTCGGCAAACTACAGTGGCTTTGGTTTTTCTGGTATGAGATTTTCTACACTCGCAACCAGCGAACAGGGTTTTGAGTCCTGGGTTGAACAGGTAAAGGGAGCGCCAGAGGTTTTGGATGAACAGCGCTTCCAGCAATTGCAGCAGAAAAGCCGGGACGTAAAACCCATGCACTTTTCCTCAGTCAATCCACATTTATTTAAGCAAATTATTGAGCGCTATAGCGGAGGATCCCATGGCGAGTAATCATACTGTAGTGACTGATCCGCATCCCCTCTACGGTAAGCTCACACTCGATGCGATTCCATTTCATGACCCTATTCTGATAACGACTTTTATTGTCGTCCTGATTGGTTCCATCGGTATTATTGGTTCGGTACTGTACTTCGGGAAGCTCAAATACGTTTGGGATGAGTGGCTGACTTCGGTTGATCATAAAAAGATCGGGATTATGTATATTCTGGTCGCTTTGATTATGTTTATTCGCGGTTTTTCCGATGCTCTGTTGATGCGCTCACAGCAGGCGATTGCAGTCGCCGCTGAATCGGGGGCTGGGTATTTACCGCCAGAGCACTACGACCAAATCTTCACCGCACATGGCGTGATCATGATTTTCTTTGTTGCCATGCCGTTTATTATTGGCTTGATGAATATCGTTGTGCCTTTGCAAATAGGCGCGCGCGATGTGGCATTTCCATTTTTAAACTCGCTGAGCTTTTGGCTGTTTGTGGTGGGCGCACTGATGCTCAATATCTCACTATTCCTTGGAGAGTTTGCAGCAACCGGCTGGTTGGCGTATCCGCCGTTGTCGGGATTGGAATACAGTCCCTGGGTGGGGGTTGATTATTGGCTCTGGTCCTTGCAGATATCAGGTATTGGTACGCTGCTGACTGGGGTTAACTTTGTGGTGACGATTATACGCATGCGCGCGCCGGGCATGACCTTAATGAAAATGCCAGTATTCACCTGGACATCACTGTGTGCCAACGCCTTAATTGTAGTGGCGTTCCCGATTCTTACTATATGTGTCACCCTGCTAACCCTGGATCGCTATATTGGCACTCATTTTTTTACTGGGGATATGGGCGGCAGTCAGATGATGTATGTCAATCTGATTTGGGCCTGGGGGCATCCTGAAGTATACATCTTGATATTGCCGGCTTTTGGCATTTTCTCTGAGGTTACGGCTACCTTTTCACGCAAGCGCCTTTTTGGCTATACCTCACTAGTGTGGGCAACGGCCTGTATTATGCTGTTATCGTTTGTAGTGTGGTTGCATCACTTCTTTACTATGGGAGCTGGAGCCAGCGTCAATGCCTTCTTTGGTATTGCTACGATGGTTATTTCCATACCTACAGGGGTCAAGTTGTTTAACTGGATATTTACCATGTACAAGGGCCGGGTAGAATATAGCTCACCGGTGTGGTGGACAGTGGCTTTTTTCCTGACCTTTGCCATTGGTGGCATGACAGGTGTTATGCTGGCAATTCCCGCAGCAAATTTTGTATTCCATAATAGTTTGTTTCTGGTGGCACACTTCCACAATGTGATTATTGGTGGCGCATTGTTTGGTTATTTTGCCGGCTTCACCTATTGGTTTCCCAAAGCTACAGGCTTTACTCTGGATGAAACGCTGGGTAAATGGGCCTGCGGCTTATGGACGGTTGGTTTCTTTATGGCCTTTATGCCGCTGTACGTGCTTGGTTTTATGGGCATGACACGCCGCTTAAATTACTACGAAAACCCTGAATGGAACTTTTGGTTGATGGTTGCCGGTTTTGGTGCGCTGATTGTTTTGTGTGGCATTCTGGTTCAGTTCTACCAAATATTTTCCTCGATTCGTGACCGCAAAAAGAATCGTGACCTAACTGGTGATCCTTGGGGTGCGCGCACTCTTGAATGGGCGACATCTTCGCCGCCGCCATTTTATAATTTTGCCAAGCTGCCTGAAGTGCGCGATCGTGATCATTTTCATGATATGAAAGAGTTCGGTCTGGCATACAAAAAGCCAGAGTCTTATGCGCCGATCCATATGCCTAAAAACACCTGGGCTGGTGTGGTAATAGGTGGTTTTTCCATGTTGTTAGGTATGGCGATGATCTGGCATATCTGGTGGGCTGCTGCCGTTGGCTTTTTAGGTATTATTGGCTCATTCATTGCTTACACCTTTGAGAAGAGCAAAGATTATTACGTGCCGGTGGATCAGGTTGAGACCATTGAGAACGCGCACTATCAGCAATTGGCCCATGCCAATGATAAGCGCGATACAGCAGACTCCAGCGAAATCGCTATCAGTATTTAAGAGGGACCAGAGATGATAAACGCTCCGCTACCCGCACCGCCAGCCGACTTTACTGGCTTTGTTGAACAAGAGCACCACCATGACTATGGCGGCGACACAGTTTTTGGCTTTTGGATTTATATTCTCAGCGACTGCATATTGTTCGCCACCCTGTTTGCGGTGTATGCCGTTATAGGTGGAAATTTTTTCGGCACAATCGAAGCTAAAGAGCTCTTCGATATTAATTTTGTTTTGGGTGAGACTGCTTTATTGCTGTTTAGTAGCTTTACCTTTGGCATGGCAATGTTAGGTGCCAATGCAAATAACATTAAGCAGTTGATGACTTGGTTGGCTGCTACTTTTGCGCTGGGTCTCGGCTTCCTGACAATGGAAGTTTACGAGTTTATTCATTTCACTCATGAAGGTGCTGCGGCTTGGAGCAGTGGTGCATGGTCAGCCTTTTACGGACTAATTGGCACCCACGGACTACACGTGTTCTTTGGCATGATCTGGATGATTGTGCTTGTTACCCATATTTTAAAAGATGGGCTTAGCGAAGCGAATCGAGTGCGTCTCAGTTGTTTAAGCCTGTTTTGGCATTTCCTGGATATTATCTGGATTTGTGTGTTTAGCGTGGTTTACCTGATGGGGGTGATGTAATGACGCATTCTAAATCTCATAGCGCGAGCGATTCCCATAGCCACGGTGGCGCAGCTCATGGCAGTGTGCGTGAATACGTGACCGGACTGATACTGTCGATTGTGCTAACGGCGATACCGTTTTCTGCTGTAATGAGCGGCGCTTTGGGTGAGGCCTTAACAGTGGCTTTAATCTTGCTGTGTGCTGTGGGGCAGGTGATGGTACAGCTGGTGTTTTTTCTGCATATGAACACCTCATCGGAGCAATTGTGGAATACCACCTCGGCGATTTTTGTAGTGGTGCTTGTCGCCGTCTTGATCGTCGGTTCCATTTGGATTATGCAGCACCTTAATCACAATATGTTAATGGGGAACTAGGCAGATGCACCGTATGATGTTATCTACGCCTTTCCGAATACTGCTTTAACGGAGATCATCGTGTTAATCAGAGCAACACACACCAGGGTATTATTTTCGGGCATCTGCGCGTTAATTTTGAGTATGGGCATTGGCCGCTATTCCTTCACTCCTATGATTCCTGTTATGCAGGAGCAGGTGGGAGTAGGCGAAGGTTTGGCAGGGTGGTTGGCAGGTTGGAATTATATAGGCTACTTAACCGGCCTGTTTATGGTTTGGTTAATGAAAGACCTGCGCCTGAAAGATTTTTTCTACCGCTATGGTTTGGTCGTGGTGATTATTGCCACTGCGGTGATGGCGGCTAGCGAGAATCGCCTGGTTTGGTATGTCGGTCGCTATTTTGCCGGTATTGCCAGTGCCACGGGCTTTATGTTGGGAACCGGCCTGATTATGAACTGGTTGCATCACAACAACCATAAAGGTGAGTTTGGTATTCACTTTGCCGGTATTGGTTTCGGTATTATCACCAGTGCATTGATTGTCGATATAACAAACCTTGATGGGCTTTTTGCCATGCACTGGCGCTTGCAATGGTTGGTTCTCGCTGGCGTAGGCGTACTGCTAATGCTGCCGGCTATGCTGATGCTGCCCGTGCCGCAAGAGAAAGAAATTGAAATGGCCCGTGAAGGTGCCATGTTGCTCGATGTTAAACCCCCGTCACAGCAATGGCTGTGGTTTTTGCAAATCGCGTATTTTTGTGCCGGATTCAGTAATACTTTAAACGTCACTTTTACGTCACTAATTACCGAGCTTCAGCCATTGGAGGGCCTTGGTGCCAAAATGTGGTTGTTGGTCGGCATAGCGGCCACACCGGCTCCGTTAATTTGGGATAGAGTGGCGCGGGTTATTGGCAGTCTTAATGCTTTACGTCTGACATTTGTTTTAAATATTGTCGGTAATATTTGCTTGGCGTTAACAGCATCGGCACTGGCGACCTCAATAGCTGCTATCTTGTTTGGTTTTACTTTTATGGGAATCGTTTCGTTGACTTTGAGTACCGTTGGTCGTTTGTACGGTACCAAAGCGACACAGGTTATGGCACGGCTAACTTTTGGCTATTGTGTTGCACAGATACTATCGCCAATTCTTGGTGGTATCGTGGCTGAAGCTACTAATAGTTTCTCTGCTCCATTGTATGTGGTGAGTGGATTAATGGTGGTTGGTTTGCTTTGTTTGCTTAATTTGAAGAAAAATCAAGCGCAAACGCGTTTGTAGCCTTTTATGCTGACAGGGACACAAGGGAGTGAAGATGACGTTGTGGTGCCAGTATCAACTAAGGCGATTTGCCAGCCAATACCGGCGATTGCTTGTTGCTTTAGCGATTAGCTGTTGCCTGTCACCGCTTTATGCCTATGAGGTTATTGATTCCTTTGGCAAGCACGAGTTTCAGGCTCCTCCCAAGCGTGTGGTGGTAACTGACTGGACCCTTCTAGAACAGTTGCTGGAGATGGGTGTTGAGCCGATAGGGGCTCCAGAGTTATCCGCGTATCGTACGCTGGTTAAGAATCCACCGTTACCGGATGGGATTGTAGACATCGGCTTACGCCGTTCTCCCAGTATTACAACCATAAAGGCGCTAAAGCCTGACCTGATCATACTGGGCACTGACCAAAAGCAATTTGACCGTCCGTTTTCACGCATTTCTCGCGTGATGTATTATCAAAATTTCAGTGAGCGTTTTGCTAGTAATGGTGAAAAATCTCAGCAGCGTTTTTTGCAGTTGGCCACACTATTTCAAAAAACACAGATTGCAGAAACTCGGTTGTGGCAGTTAAAAGAAACCCTGTCTACCAAAGCGGCACAGATCAATCAGTATTTCGGAGAGGATATTCCATCTGTAACGATTGTTCGTTTAATCTCCAGCAGCGCTGTTTTAGTGTATGGGGAGCATAGTATGCCTGGCTATGCTGCAGGCTGGTTAGGGTTGGCCAGTGAAATACCTATTGAGAAAAGTAAGCTGGGTGAAGAGCAGGTGCCGGTAACCTCATTGCAGCAAATACAGTCAGGTTACTTGCTTTATTTGGGTGCTGATGAGCACAGTTCTGTACTTAACAGTGCTGATTGGCAGGCCTTGCCAGCAGTAGGGGCTAATCGTGCGATAGCACTGGATACAGTATGGTCTTATGGTGGCGCCATGTCGCTACAATATAATGCTGAAGCTATTAGTAAGGCGATAATTCGATAATAATAAATAGGCTAGGGACACAACAGCCATGGATAAAAATGAATACAAAATTGAGCCGGATACCCGCGAGTACGCTTTTGTACAGCACTTTGGCGAGATGGGAAGTCGTTGGGGCATAAATCGTACAGTGGGTCAGATGTATGCTCTGTTAGTGATTAGTGAAGATCCGCTGAACCCTGATCAATTGGCTGGGGCGCTTGATTTGTCGCGCTCCAATGTGAGTATGGGTATTAAAGAACTCAATGCATGGAATCTGCTGCGCACTGTATCCAAGCCTGGCGATAGGAAAACCTACTACACCACCCCTGAGGATATTTGGGAGATTGCCCGGACCCTAATTATGGAAAAACGCAAACGGGAAATCGATCCGACTTTGTCGATGTTGCGTAATGCGTTGATACAAGAGTCCGAGGGTGAGACATCGGACTATGCTTTGGAACGTATGCGTGAGATGCATGAAGCGATGGAGCTGTTGGTAGACTGGAGTGAGGAAATGCAAACATTGAAGTCGTCGCGATTAAAGCAATTATTCAAATTAGGCTCGCGTGTTAATAAGATGCTGGATATGACGGGCAAGATCACCGGGAAAGGTAAAGGGAAGACAGACAAAAAGAAGTAGCCAAAGGGCTAAGAGAATTAGCTGCAGGCTGTTTTTGGTAGGGCAAGTCGAACAGATTGGTGTGGGACCCCAGGCGTTATCCGTTGTCTGTTATTATGTTCTTTTTGATTTATTTGATTGTTGTGTGCTGGCGTTTTCTTGTCCTAAGACAGTTCTTTCTCAAAAAATATCCGGGGTTCTTCTCGGTTTGTTTCCTTCCATCTGAGATGTTTGTAGATTTCTAAATTTTCAGTCAATAACACATGTGTAGTTAAGTGTAATTTTTTAAATCCATGTTCCTTTGCTTTACTTTCTGCGTAATCTAGAAGACTCCGGCCAAGCCCGTGGCCTTGAAAGTCAGAATTCACTGCGATATTCGATAATGTAGCTCGGGCATTATCGAAACACATGATGAGCCCGCCCACAATTTTTCCATTTGATTCAGCTACCCACGTTGGGAAGTTGTTAATTTCAGTAGCATAGTTGACCTCCAAAGGAGGCAGGGTTTGGCCTTTTATCCTTTCTTTGTAAATGGAATATGCGCTATGCATGCAGCTTTCCAAACCTTTGGCATCTTTAAGGCTGGCGCTTCTGATTGTCCAGTTATTCATGAATGTGAACTATGTGGCGATTAGTGCGCATAACGTTCTGATTGACGCGCTTGTTATACACAGCATTTGAGAGACACCTTTTGGAACTGATTGTTATGAGCCATCTGTATTTGGCTTTAGCTTTGTTTTTAGTAATAGCAGGCATACTAACACTAAGCGGAAACAAGTGGTCTGCTTGATAGTATTTAAAGATGAATTGAGTGTTGGGAAAGGTAGGCTTTGTTGTTACATAACCCGTTTCCGGCCTATGTAACTGGCTTGCGCAATTTGAGCTATAAAAAATGGTGGGCCCACAGGGACTCGAACCCCGGACAAACGGATTATGAGTCCGCTACTCTAACCAGCTGAGTTATAGGCCCTTTAATCTTTCCCGGAATCTTACAGCTTTTGTTTGGCTGATTTTCTTCAAGATTCCAGCTTCGTTTAAAGTTTGGCTAAGCGCATGGCTTAGTTCAGTTCTAACTTTCCTTATTGCGCGAACATTAGTTGCGCGAAATAGAAAGGGCGCATTATAGTGCGCCCCATCTCTTCATGCCAGTGTTGCTGTTTTATTCGTCCAGGAAACTGCGAAGGTGGTCGGAGCGGGTAGGGTGTCTGAGTTTTCTCAGTGCCTTCGCTTCGATCTGGCGTATGCGCTCTCGGGTTACGTCGAACTGCTTGCCCACTTCTTCTAGTGTGTGATCGGTATTCATGTCGATACCAAATCGCATTCTTAGTACCTTGGCCTCTCGTGCGGTCAGGCTACCTAATACATCTTTGGTTGCTTCACGCAGGCCTTCATCGATTGATGAATCTACTGGAGAGTCAACAGTCCCGTCTTCGATAAAATCACCTAGATGCGAATCTTCATCATCGCCTATTGGAGTCTCCATGGAGATAGGCTCTTTCGCGATCTTGAGTACGCGGCGTACTTTGTCTTCTGACATATCCATGCGCTCGCCCAACTCTTCCGGGGTGGGTTCGCGACCTTTCTCATGTACCATCTGGCGTGAGATGCGATTCAGCTTGTTGATAGTTTCAATCATGTGAACCGGAATACGGATTGTTCTAGCCTGGTCCGCAATAGAGCGTGTGATGGCCTGTCGTATCCACCACGTGGCATAGGTTGAGAATTTATAGCCGCGGCGGTATTCAAATTTGTCTACTGCCTTCATCAGGCCGATGTTGCCCTCTTGGATTAGATCCAAAAACTGTAGGCCACGGTTGGTGTATTTCTTGGCAATAGAGATAACTAGACGCAGGTTGGCTTCGACCATTTCTTTCTTGGCGCGTCGTGACTTTGCTTCGCCAATGGACATCTGTCGATTGATGTCTTTGATTTCGGAGATCAATAGGCCCGTTTCTTCTTGAATAAGGCGGATCTTTTTCTGTGCACGCAGAACTTCGGTTTTTACATTAACCAATAGCTCTGAATAGGCTTCTTTTTCCTTGATGTGCTTGTCTATCCATTTCTCGTTTATTTCATTGCTTGGAAAGCTGGCAATGAAAGTCTTGCGAGGCATTTTCGCGCTGCGCACACATAGACTCAGGATTGTACGCTCGTGACGGCGCAGACGAGTAAGTACTGCTCGAATATGGCTAAGCAGCGGTTCGAATTGCCTAGGTGTGAGTTTGAAACTCTTGAAAACCTCGCCTAATTTTTCCAGTTCTTCAGTAGACTGGGCATGATTGCGACCATGTTTTCCGACTACGGCGCTAGTGAGCTCATATTGCTCCCGTAGCTCGGTAAAACGAATGCGGGCTTCCTCTGGGTCTGGCCCTGTTGCCGCTTCGTCATCATCATCACTATCTGCGCCTTCTTTCTTTTCTTCGGCAGTTTGTTGGCTGATAGCCGGAGGGCCTACCGGGATTTCTTCATCAGAAGTGTCGAGATAGCCAGTAATAAGTTCGTTGAGCCGACGCTCATCTGCATCGATGAGTGCATATTCATTGAGTACATGTTCAACTGTGCCAGGGAAATAAGCCATGGCTTTCATCAGTTCCCGCAGGCCTTCTTCGATGCGCTTGGCGATAACGATTTCGCCTTCACGAGTCAGTAGTTCAACAGTTCCCATCTCGCGCATATACATGCGTACAGGATCAGTCGTTCTACCCGCTTCATTTTCTACGGCGGCAAGGGCGGCGGCGGCTTCTGCAGCGGCGACTTCATCTGCGCCGGTGTCACTTTCTTCATTAAGCAATAGCGCATCGTTATCAGGTGCTGCTTCAAACACCTTAATGCCCATGTCGTTAATCATTTGAATGATATCTTCGACCTGATCTGGGTCGGAGATGGATTCTGGCAAATGGTCGTTAACCTCGGAATAGGTTAAGTACCCTTGCTCCTTCCCTTTTGCGATTAAGGCTTTAAGGCTGGATTGTGGTGCGATTAGATCGGCCATGAACTCTGTCTCCCCGGCGCGGATGCCAGGTACGGTGAATAAAAATGAGCCGGGCATTATATAGGCTTAGGGCCCGGCTTGTACATTATTGAATTGACTAAAATTTAAGCTGCTTTCAGCTTTTATAGATGGGGGCGGTCCGCGCCTGATTCAAGCTTGCTTAGAACGAATTATCATCGTTCTTAATGACGCTGGGGCCTTTAATTCGGTGTTGGAGGGTTTCTTTCAGGTGCTGTAATTCGAGCTTGGCGCTTATATCTGACAATATATTGTCGAGAATTTGAAGAAATTCCCGTTCAAGCCCCTCTATTGGGGTGATGTTCTCGCTCTTTAATTGTGTAATTTGGTTGCCAAAGCTGGAACCACTGCAATAGCCAAGTAGAGTAGGGATGTCTGTTTCCGGGTCCCGCCGTACCATCTCGACCAGAGATAACAGCAGTTGCCGACCTTCGTCTCCGGCAGAGTGCAGCGGAGACAGGTCTTGCTTAATTGACAGCGCAATCTCCGGGTTCTGGAGTAGTAACTCAATCGCTTTTACAGCTGCTGGCTTACGGTAGGCATTCAACGTTGATGTTGCAAGCTTGGTGCGTGGAGCCCATTTTTGTGCTGCCGAATTCGAGTCATCAGGGTAGGCGGGCGCATCAGGAATGGGCGGAGGTGGTATATCCTCTGCAGGTTGCTGTTGTTGTGATTCTATCAATGCGTCGAATGGCTCGCTGGCGACACCCAGTGTTTCTGATAACTTGTCCAGCATCAATTGTCCGTACACACCTTTGGGGAATTTGCTGATCAGCGGTTTTGCTAGATTGCTCAATCTTGCTCTACCTTCAATTGTCTTTATGTCTAGATTCTGAGAGAGCTTTTCGAAGAAAAATTGTTCCAGTGGTTTTGCCTGTTCGATGAGGGTGTTGAATTTTTCTTCGCCGACCTTTCTCACCAAGGTGTCCGGGTCTTCCCCTTCGGGCAGGAACAAGAATTTTACCTGACGACCGTCTTCCATTTCCGGCAGGCTTGCCTCCAGGGCTCTCCACGCGGCGCTCCTGCCTGCATCATCACCATCGAAGCAAAACACAACTTCTGGTACAAGCCGGAATAGGCGAGTTAAATGCCTGGCGCTGGTTGCGGTGCCTAAGGTTGCAACAGCATTGCGAATACCCATTTGAGCAAGGGCAATCACATCCATATAACCCTCTACGATTAGGATGCGTCTTATCTTGTTGCTAGATTTTTTTGCTTCATGCAGCCCGTAAAGTTCAGCGCCTTTATGGAAAACCGGAGTCTCGGGGGAATTCAGGTATTTTGGTTTATCATCACCCAGTACGCGCCCGCCAAAGGCAATTGTTCGGCCGCGGCTATCACGAATAGGGAATATTATTCGGTGTCGGAAGCGGTCATAGTAACGACTTTCCCCGTTTTCTGATTTATCTTCCCCGCCTGTCTTGCGTGGTTCTTTCTCAACGACCAGTCCCGCTTTTGATAGGGTTTTTTGTTCATTTGTATCGCTGGATATAGCGGCTAATAGATTGTCCCAGCCTGCTGGTGCATACCCCAGGCAGAAGTCTCGGGCGATCTCGCCGCTTACTCCTCGCGATTTCAAATAATCAACGGCAGACTTCCGTTGTTCGTGGTGGCGTAGTTGATGCTGATAAAATTTACTGGCTTGCTCGAGGGTAGCGAGTAGTTTGGCGTTTTCCGATTGCTTGCGAATAGCAGCTTCGCTCTCCTCTCGCGGGACTTCCATGCCATTGTCTTTCGCCAGTGACTCTACCGCTTGAGGGAAGTCTACCTGGTCAAAATTCATGATGAAGCCGATGGCGTTGCCCCCGGCACCACAGCCAAAGCAATAGTAAAACTGGCGTTCGGGTTGCACACTGAAAGATGGCGTTTTTTCTTTATGGAAGGGGCAGCAGGCTGAATAATTCTTGCCTGTTTTCTTCAAGGTGACTCTTTTATCCACCACATCGACGATGTCGGCCCGGCTTAACAGGTCGTCGATGAATCCTTGGGGGATGAGTCCAGCCATTGCTGTGTTGAGTTCCGATTGTAGAGACGATGATCTAACTAATTGAATTAGTGTTTGAGACAGCTAAAGTCAAAACTGCCTGTGTCGGCCATTGTATCTAAATCTGGGTTGGAAGGGCTGGTAAATTTATACAAGCTTGAGTTAGGAGAACTGCTGCTTATTGTTGGCTCTAGTTGTTAGATCTGCTTATTAGATCTATTTGTTAGAGCTATGCCAGTAGCGCTTTTATCTGTTTGCTGACTTCGGCCATATCGCAGCGACCTACTACTTGAGGGCGGACAATATTCATGACCTTGCCCATTTCTTTCATGGACGCAGCACCAGATTCGGCAACCGCAGATTTAATAATCTGCTCCAATTCGGACGCATCAAGTGCCTGTGGCAGGAATTCTTGAATCACTTCAATTTCGAATTGCTCCTGGGCAACCAGTTCTGCCCGATCTGCCGCCTCGTACTGGCGTATAGATTCGCGGCGTTGCTTAATCATCTTGTCCAGAATGCCAATGACGCGTGTGTCATCAGGGTCGATGCGCTCATCAACTTCCACTCTTTTAATTTCGGACAGGGCTAGACGAATGGTGCCAAGGCGCGGTTTATCTTTCGCCCGCATGGCATCTTTCATTGCATTGCTGATTAATTGTTTGAGCGGGCTGTCAGGCATGATATTCCAGGGGTGCCTGCAGGAGGCAGGAGGAGGTAAGCAAAGCGAATTGCCTACCTGATACCAAGGTTAGTAAAGTCGTTGACTCTTTTTGCTTTCTCGCTGAACCTTCTTGAGGTGACGCTTAACAGCAGCGGCAGCTTTACGCTTTCGCACTGATGTTGGCTTTTCATAGAATTCTCTACGACGCACTTCAGCCAGAATACCAGCCTTCTCACAAGAGCGCTTAAAGCGGCGCAGGGCCACATCGAAAGGCTCGTTTTCTTTAAGTTTTACCTGGGGCATTGAACTAAACACCTACCTTAATAGTTTTGCTGTTAAATTTGTGTAAACAAGCTAAATTCACTTGTAGTTCCTGCTGCGCTGATCGATAAATCGGGCTGCGGAATTACAGGGGCGCTAATATTAATGCCCCGACGCGCTAATTGCAAAAGAAATAGCGCTAAATGATACGGATTGTGGCCAATTTTCGAGTAATTTGGGATATGTCTGGATTTTTGGCATGATTGCGTCTTTCCATATTTAAACTCAGAGTAATAAAGCATTGATAGTATTGGGTATTGAGACATCTTGTGATGAAACAGGCGTTGCGCTCTATGATAGCGATCGGGGGCTCTTGGCAGACTGTCTTTACAGTCAAATTGATATTCATGCGCAATACGGAGGTGTGATTCCCGAACTCGCCTCCCGCGATCACATTCGCAAGACTGTGCCGCTTATTCGCGAAGTGGTGGCAAAAGCGGGCATAGAGCAGACTGATATTGGTGGGGTTGCTTATACAGCAGGCCCTGGCCTGGTTGGTGCCTTGCTGGTGGGTGCTGCGGTGGGCAGATCTTTGGGCATGGGTTGGGATGTGCCGACTATTGGTGTACACCATATGGAGGGACATCTGCTGGCGCCAATGTTAGAAGCTGAACCTCCGGCGTTTCCTTTTGTGGCGCTATTGGTTTCCGGTGGGCACACGCAGCTGGTTAAGGTGGAAGGCATTGGCCACTATTCACTGTTAGGCGAATCGCTGGATGATGCCGCCGGGGAAGCTTTCGATAAGGTCGGAAAAATGTTGGGTCTACCTTACCCGGGCGGTCCTCATGTGGCGAGGCTGGCGCAACAGGGTGAAGCAGGGAAATTTAGTTTTCCCCGACCCATGACCAACCGGCCTGGTTTAGATTTTAGCTTTAGTGGTTTGAAAACGGCGGTTCGCACAACTATAGCCGAAGTCAGTGGCCCTGGCGGTGAGTTGGAAGAACAGCAGCGGGCTGATATTGCTCGTGGCTTTGAGGAAGCTGTTGTGGCAACGCTGGCGATCAAATGTTCTAGAGCATTACAGCAAACGGGGTTGCGCACTTTAATTATTGCTGGTGGTGTTTCTGCAAATTTACAATTGCGTGAGGTGCTGGAAGAAACGGCAGCCAAAAACAAAGGCAAGTTGTTCTATGCTCAGCCACGTTTTTGTACCGACAATGGAGCGATGATTGCTTATGCAGGATGTCAGCGTTTATTGGCTGGCCAGCACGACGATCTGGAAATTCGCGCACAGCCGCGCTGGTCATTGGAGACCCTGCCAGCGATTTAAAACACTGTTTGAGGCAGCTGTGGGAGCAGCTGCAGCTCCTTTATTATTTTGAGTCAAGGATTAAGAATGGATATTGTTTATATTCGAGAGCTTCAGATAGAAACTATCATCGGTATCTATGATTGGGAGCGTGAACAGAAACAGACTGTCTGCCTTGATTTGGAAATGGGGACAGATATTAGCCTTGCTGCAAGCAGTGAGGACATAGAGAAAACGCTGGATTACAAAGTTGTCGCAAAGCGTTTGATAGCATTTATTGAAGGCTCGGAGTTTCTGCTCGTGGAGGCGATGGCAGAGAATATTGCGCAGATTGTACTGGAAGAATTTTCAGTGCCCTGGCTTAAGCTCCGTGTTGGGAAGCCTGGTGCCGTAACAGGCTCAAAAGATGTAGGCGTGATTATTGAACGTGGCAGTAAATAATTCGAGTACGCTCAATAATGCACTTCAATGGAGGTTGGTGTGACTACGCTGGCGCTAAGTATAGGCAGTAATATAAATGCGGAAGCGAATATCCGGTCGGCACTAAATGAATTGGCCGCTGAATTCGGTGAGCTTCGTTGTTCCAACACCTATGAAAGCATTGCGGTTGGCTTTGAAGGGGATAATTTCCTTAACTTGGTGGTATTGCTGGAGTCTGGAAAAAGTTTGCAAGAAACTGCGGCGTTTTTAAAACATCTGGAAGACAAACTAGGCCGGGACCGTAAACAAGCAAGATTTTCTGGTCGAACGATGGACATAGATATCCTACTTTACGGTGACAAAGAAGGCATAGAAGATGGGATAGAATTACCGCGTCCGGAGATTACAGAAAATGCCTTTGTGCTCCAGCCTTTGACAGAGTTATTACCCGATGAAGTTCACCCCCTCACGGGCTTGTCGTATCAGCAACTCTGGCAAAATTATGATAAGAACAAACAACAGCTTTGGCCTGTGGAAGTAAGCTGGTTCCAGGAAAAGGCCGCTTGCTAATTGTTCAGACTAGATAACGTCCCCCGTCGACTCGAACAGTTTGGCCAGTGATGTAATTTGCACTGTTGGCTAAAAAGAATACTGCGTCTGCTATGTTCTGAGGATCACCGAGCTTGCGTAGCGGAATCTCACTTAATATTTTTTCTCTTTCAGTCACTATGGCAGGGCTGGAAGTATCCTCTAGTGAAGGTGGCCATAAAATAGCGCCAGGCGAAATGCCGTTAACTCTTACCTGCGGTGCTAGCTCTTTAGCCATGGATTTCGTCATGGCTTTAAGCCCTGCTTTAGCGATGCTGTAAATCGGAAAACCTTGCAAAGGTTTGTCTGCATGAGTGTCGACAATGTTGACAACGGCGCCACCTTGTTTGCTGAGCTCAGGGGCTAGTTGTTGAGTTAAGAAAAAAGCGGCGCGAAGGTTGCTATCTATTAACTCGTCCCATTGTGCATGAGTGCACTCACCGATGGCGGTGGGGTAGAACGAAGAGGCATTATTGACTAGAACATCCAGCCTTTTGAAACCAGCAAGCGCAGCTTCCGCAAGTGCTTGAACTTGTTTCTTATTAGTAAGATCTGCTTGTAGAGCCAGGGCTGAATCATTTCGTATTGTATTGAATTTAGAAACCAGTGCCTTCGCCTCTTGAGCAGAATTATTGTAGTGAACGATGACGTTAAATCCTGCGTCATGAAATTTCTTCGCTGTGCAAGCACCTATGCGTTTGCTGGCACCGGTAATCAGGCAAGTTTTTGTGCTGTTTTTTTTATCAGGCTTCTGGCTCATGGCTTTCTATTGCTTTACTGGTTGGTGCTATCTGTTGAGTTCAGTTTGTTAATTGTATCGGTGATCAGATCAAGCCGGCATTGCTGAACAAACTTTTGTGGGTTCTTGGTCTGTGCCTGCTTTAATAGTGTGCCAATATCCAAGGCCGATAATTTATCCAGAACAGTGTTTAAGTATTGGCTTTGTGGATACGGGTGATCTTCCAGGCCGGTTCGGCCTCTGGCATCGGCTTCGCAGGCTAGCAGAAACTTTTGCACTCGTTCAGGTCTGCGCATGCCATCAAGTGCCTCGATTAATTTTAACAGGGTAGCGGGGCGAAGCTCTTTTATGCGATGTAGCTTGGTGTGATGTTCACACACCAACGCTGCCAGCTTTGCAAATTCCTTTGGTACATGTAGGCGCTGTGTTATCTCTGTCTGGAGCTTTAGGCCGAGTGCTTCATGAGCATGGTGGCTTGGCCATTTGTCCTTGTTGGTAATTCCCTTGCCGACATCGTGAACTAATGTTGCGTAGCGGACAACCGGGTCGTCGCTGAGCCTGGCAGCTTGTTGCAGGCAAAGTAGAGTATGAACGCCGGCATCTACTTCGGGGTGATGTTTTGCCGGTTGAGGAATGCCAAATAAACGGTCTACCTCTGGCAGAATTGCCGCAAGTGCGCCACATTCACGCAAAATGCTGATGAATACATCAGGTGCTTCGGTTGCCATGGACTGTTCTATTTCTTGCCAGACTCTTTCACGAACAAGGGCACCCAGTTCGCCGCTTCTCACTATCTCTGCCATTAATGCCAGCGTTTCTTCTGCTACACGGAAGCCTAATGAGGCAAATCGAGCAGCAAACTTCGCGACTCGCAATACGCGCAAAGGGTCTTCAGAAAATGCTGGGGATACATGGCGTAGTATGCGGTCTTGTAAATCTTGGCGGCCGTTATAAGGGTCAATGATCTGGCCGTCTGCAGATTCGGCGATTGCGTTTATGGTCAGGTCGCGGCGCATTAAGTCTTGTTCTAGGGTAACTGACTCAGATGCGTCGAATTCGAACCCTAGGTAGCCCGCAGCGACTTTCCTCTCCGTTCTGGCCAGGGCGTACTCTTGTTTGGTTTCGGGATGGAGAAACACTGGAAAACCTTTGCCTACCTGCAAATAGCCACTGTCCTTCATCGTCTTAGCATTAGCGCCGACCACAACCCAATCTTTGTCCCGCAGGGGGATGTTGAGTAGCTTGTCGCGGACTGCGCCGCCTACTAAATAAATTTCCATACTAATCTTTGTGTGTTGTGACAGTAATCAGTGTATTGCTATTCACTCAAATAATTCAATGAGGCTCGACTTAACTGGCAATGGAATAGAGTTGTTTGTCTTCAAGGCGCATCAGTGTAAGTTCCCGACCCCAAACGTAGCCAGTATCCAGAGCATAGACTCGTTTTTTTCCAGTGTACCCTTCGATAGCAGCCCAATGACCGAATAGGATATTGGCATCAGGAGTTATTTTTTCGTATTCAAACCAGGGCTTGCAACCAGCTGGAGTTGAGCCTAATCCTTCTTTTGTCGTTAATTGCAGTGTGCCAATTTCATCGCAAAAGCGAATGCGAGTGAGGTAATTGGTTATCACACGTAGCCGGTCTAATCCTTCCAGTTGATCATGCCAGCGGGAAGGTGTGTTGCCATACATATGCCGTAAATACTTTTTGTGGCTACTGGAATCTTGTAATGCATATTCCACTTCGGCAGCGAGATCTAGTGTTTTTTGCAGATCCCAATGCGGGGCCACTCCAGCATGGACCATCAGAAAATTTTCCAGGCCTTTATTGGTGTCTACACTGGCGTAATGGGCCAGTGGCATGCTGCGCAGCCAATCACTGAGTTGCTGGCAGTCTGGAGCTTTTAGTAGTTTGTCTAATGTATCTGTGCTGCGAGCCGGGGCGCAGTCTTCGTTGATGGCAATAAAATGCAGGTCGTGATTGCCCAGTACTATCTTCGTCGAGCCACCTATGTCTTGAAGATAACGTAAGGTATCTAATGAATCTGGACCACGATTAATAAGATCGCCAACACACCATAGCTTATCTTTGTTCGCTGAAAATTTAACTTTCCGTAAAAGCTTTTTAAGTGGCTTGTAGCAGCCCTGAAGGTCTCCGACTACATAGTTGCTCATGTGGTGATCGGATTGCTAGTGTTACATGAATTCATAAGAAAACAGTATATCACCCTCTGCTGACTGTTTTCCGCAGATTTGCCGTAGGCTCAATGGACTGCTAGGGGTGGTGCCAGCAAGAAGGGAGGAATTGGAGCTGTGAACCTTTCGCCGTTGGCGTTTTGCATTTCGTAGTCACCGTACATGCTGCCGACCTGAGTTTCTATTACAGTGCCGCTGGTGTAATGGAAAGACTGGCCCGGCAAAATTTCAGGTTGTTGCCCAATTACTCCAGCACCACGAACCTCTTCGACCTTCTCATTATCGTCAGTGATGTGCCAATGCCGGTTGAGTAGTTTTACCGATTCGCTGCCGCGGTTACAAATTTCCACTGTGTAAGCAAAAACATAACGGTCGATTTCTGGATCTGACTGTTCCTGTAAGTATTGAGTGCTTACTTCGATTTTGATGTCTTGTGTGTTGCTCATTAAAGTCGTGCTCTTTTTATGTGAGATCAATGTCTTGTTCAGCGGCTTTGCTAAGTGCGTCGCTGATTCTCACATATTCAGCAAGGCTTAGCTTTTCGGGTCTTAGGCGTATGTCTATGCCTAAGGTACAGAGCGCTTCCCCAGATATGAGTGCCTTCATGCTGTTTTTCAAGGTCTTGCGGCGTTGGTTGAATGCGTTACGTACAACCAGTTTGAGAGTCTCTACATCTTGCGCAGGGATTGGAAGTTCGAGGTGAGGGGTAAGTCGCACTATTGCTGAGTTTACCTTGGGCTGGGGGATAAATGCCTGGGGGGGGACATTGAATAACTTCTCTGCTGCGCAGAAATATTGCAGCATTAGGCTGAGCCGCCCATAATCTTTGTCACCAACTTCCGCCGACATGCGTTGCACGACTTCTAATTGCAGCATGAAAGTCATGTCCTTGATGTCTTGGTAATAGGTCAGCAAGTGGAATAGCACGGGTGTTGAAATATTGTAAGGAAGGTTGCCAATGACACGTAAGCGCTTTCCTGGTTCCATGATTTGTTTGAGATCGAATTTCAGGATATCTGCTTGATGGATTTGAACATTATGGTTTGTGTCATATTGCTTGTTTAGATGCTCCGCCAGATCGCGGTCTAATTCGATACAGTCTAGTTTTGCGCCTGATGCGGCTAGCCGCTCGGTCAGAGCGCCTTGCCCCGGGCCAATTTCTAACAAGTGATCGCCTTCCTGCGGATCGATTTCTTGAATAATATGATCGATGATTCCTTGATCATGCAGGAAATTTTGCCCGAATCTTTTTCGAGCGCGATGTGCAGTTCCTGTACTTAGCGTAACTGTCTTACTCTTAGCCATTATTTTTGTTTCCAGTGCTTCGACATTTCTATGGCAGTAGTGATTGCGTTGTAGAGGCTGCCGATCTGTGCTTCGCCGGTGCCAGCGAGATCCAGTGCAGTACCGTGGTCTACAGAGGTTCTAATAATGGGAAGTCCAAGTGTGATATTACTGGCGGCACCAAAACCCTTGTATTTGAGCACCGGCAACCCCTGATCATGATACATGGCGAGAACTGCATCCGCGTTTTTCAGATATTTGTCGGTGAATAATGTGTCAGCAGGAAGGGCCCCGGTCAGCTTAATACCTTGTGCACGCATATCATTTAGCACTGGCTCGATGATTTCAATTTCTTCTCTGCCCAGGTGTCCTCCTTCTCCTGCATGTGGATTCAGTCCACAAACCAGAATCTCTGGTGCGGTGATGCCAAACTTGGTGCGTAAGTCACGATCAAGAATAATGATGATGTCGGTGAGTAGGTCTTTACTTATGGCAGTAGGCACGGCGCTTAGGGGGAGGTGCGTCGTCGCCAGAGCAACTCTCAATCCTTCTGTGGCTAGCATCATGACGGGAAGGCTTTGCCCGCAATACTCGGCTAAGAATTCTGTATGGCCAGAAAAATTGAAGCCGGCATCATTAATGATGCCTTTATGTACAGGTCCTGTAACCAGAGCATTACACTCCTTATTGGTTACTGTGCTTGCAGCTAGTCGCAGAGACTCCAGAACATATTCCGCATTGTTCTTATCGAGTACACCTGCGCGAGAAGGGCAACGAAGCTTGGCCGGGAGAACGCTTAGCTCTCCAGGTACAGAGTCAATTGCTTTGCTTGCAGGATTAAATGGCTTAATGCTTAGTGGTAGCTGTAATGCCTGGGCACGTTCTTTAAGTAACGCGGGATCGGCAACAATTACCAGTTCGGTATCTTTAGGGGGATGCTGCGCAATTGCGACGCATAGGTCTGGGCCAATGCCTGCTGGTTCGCCGGGAGTGATAGCTATTCGATGGGTCACTAAACATATCCTGCGTAGCTAGAGGTCGGAGAACATTTTGATGCAAAGTGGGAATGGGTTTTAATTAATGAAATTGACGAAGGCCTTTTCACGAATTTCTATTAACCAGTTTTCTAACTCTATATCGAATTTGCGATTACGTAGAGCGTTAGCTGCTTGATTTCGAGTGTATAAGGTACTCAGGTCGGACTCGCGACGTTCTAGTACTTCGATAATGTGCCAGCCAGTGTTTGAGCGAAAGGGTTCGCTTAACTCATTAATGTCCAAGGCATTAATGATAGCCTCCATGTCCGGTGGCAGGCTTCCTTCGTTGGCCCAGTCCATATCACCGCCCGCTACAACTGTGGCGTCATCGTCTGAATTTTGTCTTGCGAGGGGAGCAAAACCCTCGCCGTCAATAATTCTCTGTCGCAATTCGTGTATCTTTTCTTCGGTTTGCTGTTCATTCCGTATTTCATTGGGTGTCAGCATAATGTGGCGGAGATTTGTTTGTTTAACTATTTGTTCAGTGCCACCGGCTTGGTTGGCTAGCTGGATTATGTGAAAGCCATTGCCAGCTTTAATGGGACCTTCAACATCGCCGATGTTCATGCTTTCTACAACTTCTCGAAAAAGAGCCGGTAGTTGCTCTGCTTTGCGCCAGCCAAATTCTGTGGAGTTGACTTCATGCATAGCAGATTGCATGGCTGCGGCTCTGACGTCGTTAAAGTTATTTTCATTTTGTGCATTGGCCACCAGGTCGGCTGCATATTCTAGTTTGCTTTGTGTGATTTCAACGGGCTCTTCACTGCCAGTTGGAATAAGCATATGTTCAACAAGGTATTCAGGCGCCATCACCTCTTTGCCCGTCTCCGAATTTAGGAAGTTATCTATTTCCTGCTCGGTAATTTGTATGCGCCGATTGACCATCCCTCGTTGCAATTCTTGCAGAGTCATCTGCTTGCGCACCTGCTCCCTGGTTTCCAGATAAATGCCGGCGTCATTGAGAGCCTGGATATATTCATCGAAACCTAGACCATTGTTTTCTGCCATAGAACTCAGGATGCGATTGATGGTGTCATCATCGAATCGAATACTTGCTCGCGCTGCTATCTGCAACTGCAGGTTTTCCAGTACCAGGGCATCTAATACTTCTTTGCGAAATTCTTTTTCTTCAGGAAGGGGCATGTTGGCGAGTGCTGCATTTTGTTGAATTTCTGCCATGCGTATTTCCAGCTCGCTCAGCAGCACTACGTCATCGTTGACTACTGCTACGACCTTGTCCAGCAGCATGCGTTGTGCTTCTGCAGGTGTGGTGCTGGTGGTAATGACAAATACCAAACCCAGAGAAAGGGTTAACTGCAGTCCAAATGTCGACAAGAAGTTCATCAAATAATTCCGAGTATTTTTTGCAGTATTTATAGTCGATCTAATAATCATTTTCAGTCTCTCTAAACCCTAGAATGCCATCACTCAATAAGTTGCTGATGCCGCCACCGGTGATATTTCCCAGTCCATTCAGGGTGAATTGAATAAATAACCCTTGGTTCTGTTCGATATTAGGGACAAACAATTCGTCTTCGTCAACCCATTTCCGAGCAATGATGCGTATTGTGGCACAGCAATTACTGTATTCGACCCCGGCAAAAGTCTCCAGGTTGCGAGAATTACTGTGATCGTAGTTCCATCGTGCCAATAGCTTCCAATTTTGATTGATCGGCCATATGCCTGAAAGGTCAGTTTGTTTAATGCGTGAGTCTATGCCAACGGGCAGAATAAAATTGGGTGAATCCACCAGGTTGCGATAGCGATAGGAAAGATTAAACAGGTGGTCATTGTCGCGATGATAGCGAAGTTGGAAGCTGCCCTCATCCACTTCGTTAGATTCTTCGTTCCACTGTAGGTCGGAGTTCAGTTGCCAGTTTTCGCCAAAGGCATAGGAGAATTCACCTACCAATGCTGACTCTTGGTTAAGAGGAGAATAGCGGGGAATCCAGTTTTGAATCGGATTGCTTAGGTTGACCAGTCTGTCGTTAAAGTAGCGGACCTGGCCGAGGGAGATACGAGCGCGTTCTTTACCTTTTGGATCGAGAATGCGGCTGGTAATTGCAAAGCTTGCCTGATCTGCGTCACCAATGCGATCTCCGCCACTAAAGCGGTCTTCTCTAAACAATTGGTTAAAGCTGAAATTAAGTTCCGAAGTATCAAATAGTGGGAGTTGGCTCTGATCTTCGAATTCACTGTACAGGTAGTAGAGCCTTGGTTCCAAAGTCTGTATGTAACCACCCGATATTTGTCTCTCGAAGATTAACCCGCTATCAAAATTGTAAACGGCAACACCGATATTGGGATCATCTGTAGTAGTAAGGGCCTGATTCTGTAACTTATAAGAGTTGTGTTTGTATTTTGCATTGGCACGGAGAAACCAGCCCGGTTGTTCTACTGACCAACTGATGGTGGGCTCTAAGTTGATTCGTTCTCCATTAACTAAAGCGCCGTTGTCACGCTGTATATCTGTCAGCAGCGATTCATTTAAGGTCCTGTCGAAAGAGGTGACTTCACCGCTCAGTCCGAGTCGAAAACCTGCGCCCACGTGGGTATCTGTTTCAAAATAGAATTGCGGTAATCGATCATAAGGCCTGTTCAAGTCTATCGAGGAAATAAATGGATCGATGATTTGAATGCGCTGTACATTCAGTCCTGCGCGTAAGTATTCGGAATTGAAGTTGAGTCTGGCCTGCCGGTTCAGGTGTGTACGGCTGGCTGTGCTTAGGCCGTTACTGCCTAGATCTTCGAAATAATCTTCATCACTGACTGCGCTGTAATCGACGAAAGTAGACCAGTTGCGCCCATAATAACCGGAGTGTTCATAATCAATAAGCCAGCGTTTGTCTGTGGGTGGTGAGTCCGACCCCGGTATATTCGCTGTTGCTTGGTCGAATAGTTTGTCATTGTCCAGATAGGACAGGTTTAATGTGTTCGTGGATGTTTCCGCCAAGTAGCGGAACTCCAGGCTTGTCATCACCCCTCGGTCTGAAATCAGCCGGGGAGAGAGAGTGGCGTCATAATGAGGAGCTAGGTTGAAATAATAGGGCAATTCGAAATCGAAGCCGCCGCTGCGAGTTGAGCCCGTGCTAGGGGATAAAAAGCCTGATTTACGTTGATCGCCAAGAGGAAATGAGAGGGTCCCGGGGTAATAAAAGATAGGTACATCTTTTATTCGAAGGGTGGCTGCTGTTGCGTAGCCGCGGTTCTGGTCCTGGTTGAGCACGATACGATCAGCACTGAAGTCCCAGAAATCACTTTCGGGCTCACAACGGCTGAATATACCATTTTCGACAGTCACCAAGCCGCTATCGCTGTTATAGATAATGCTATCGGCACCGCCGTGAGCACCGTAGTCGTGTAACACATACTGTGCTGATTCCACGCGATTGGTATTATTATCACTGTCGATAAAGGCTGAGTTCCCTTGCAGCATTACCCCAGGCTCACGAAAAATCACATTGCCCTGCATGAGAATTGTATTCTCTGTGCGGTTAAGAGCGGTTGAGTTATCATTCTCAATTGTGCGGTAGCCTTGCTGCACAATGATATCGCCATCAATGTTAATGAGGTCCTGGGAAACGCCGCTTACACCCTGTACTGCATCAAACCGGGTTTCTGAGTTTACAGGTTGATTCTCGAGCGTCTTCTCGCGGCCAGTAGGGTCAATGAAGGCACCACAGCAATTATCTTGTAGCTCAGTCAGTTGTTGCGTATTCATGGATTCTCGCGGAATCCAGTCTAATTCGTATGCTTGGGGGATTCTTGTCGGTTCTAAACTGCCCACGCTTTCTGCGCCAGAGGATTGCGGCTGAGGGAAATCTAGCCGTGGTTGACGAGTGGTTGAGGTGGGCTCTGAAACAGCAGAAGAGTTATCTTGTTCAGCCAGGGGTTGTGTCGGT
>Ga0315329_10000008_pt1 | contig 105588 bp, 92 predicted proteins | sample M150032315metaG_FD_203459 | JGI IMG/M metagenome (GOLD analysis project Ga0315329, IMG submission 203459) | Ammonia-oxidizing marine archaeal communities from Monterey Bay, California, United States - M1 500m 32315 | ecosystem: Environmental > Aquatic > Marine > Coastal | place: USA...
GTTGAGTCCCTCTTCATCCACGAAAGCCGAAACGATCGGTCCGATCGCCGAGAAGTCTGCTTCCACGGTGTCGTCGGGCTCGGTCGGATCCTCAACAGCATCCTCAACAGCATCCTCAACAGCATCTTCAACAGCATCTTCAACGGCATCTTCAGCAGTGACAGCGTCCTCGTCGGTGACAGCTTCGGTGCTGATCGGGTCCTCGCTGGGTTGGGACGCTTCGTCACCGGAACAAGCGCTGACTCCGATGATCAGGGTGAGAGGAATGAGGAAGAAATGATTGCGTCGAATCAACGAAATGTATCGCAAACTCGATGCTGGTACGAGTTGATGTAGCGCCATCGCCGCACGCGCGGCATGATGTGAGCCGCCCGCAACTCGAAAGGTGGCGACTGTGAAGATCGTGGTCGACTTTGATCTCTGTGAATCCAACGCAATCTGCATGCAGATTGCGCCCGACCTCTTCGAGGTTCGTGACGACGATTTCCTCTACGTTCTCAATGAGGAGCCGGGTGAGGACTCTCGCGCCCGTGTCGAGGAGTGCATTCAGCGCTGCCCGAAGCAGGCCATCTCTGTCGAGGGCTGATCCTGTCCCGGGAATCGATTCACATCGTCGGCGCATCGCTCGCCGGTATTCGTGCTGCAGAGGCATTGCGACGCGAAGGGTTCGGCGGCAAGATCTCGCTCATCGGCGATGAATCGCACATGCCTTACGATCGGCCGCCGCTTTCGAAGCAGCTGTTGTCAGGCGCGTGGGAGTCGGATCGCATCGGGCTGACCAAGCCAGAGAAGTACGACGAACTCGATCTCGACATTCGCCTTTCGACTCGCTCGACCAGGTTCGATCTGGAGACGCGAACGCTCACGACCTCGGGACCAGTCGGAGAGCAGTCCGAAACCGTAGATGGCTTACTGATCGCCACCGGCGCACGATGTCGCACACTGCCGGGCACCGAAGGGATGACCGGCGTTCATGTGTTGCGCGGGCTCGACGATGCCCTCGCGTTACGTGCTGAATTCGAGAGAGCCCCCAGTCGGGTGGTCGTGGTTGGTGCCGGCTTCATCGGCGCCGAGGTGGCCGCAACTGCACGTGGCCGCGAAATTTCGGTCTCGATGGTCGAGGCGCTCCCGACTCCGCTTGGCCGTGTGCTGGGCGAGCAGATGGGGTCGGTCATGGCCGATGTCCATCGCGAGCACGGTGTTGATCTGCGCACGGGCGTCGGCGTCGAATCGATCAACGGCAACGCCCGAGTCGAGAGCGTGACCCTCTCCGACGGTTCGGTCATCGAGGCCGATGTCGTGGTGGTCGGTATCGGGGTCATCCCCAACACGGAATGGCTCGAAGGGTCGGGTCTCGAGATCGACGATGGCGTCTTGTGTGACGCCACGATGTTGGCCGCCCCTGGTGTCACCGCCGCGGGTGACGTCGCTCGTTGGCCCAACCACCGCTTCGATGAGGTGATGCGTGTCGAGCACTGGGACAATGCCATCGAGCAGGGAGTGCATGCTGCGAAGCGGTTGCTCAGTGATGATGCCGATGCTGAGGCGTTCACCCCGGTGCCCTGGTTCTGGTCCGATCAGTACGACCGCAAGATCCAACTCGCGGGCCGGGTCAGACCTGATGATGATCTCGAGATCGTCGAAGGTTCGCTGGAAGAGCGGCGCTTCGCCGCCCTCTACGGGCGCGAAGGAAAACTCGTGGGTGTGCTCGGGTTCAACCGGCCGCGTCACGTGATGCAGTACAAGACGATGATCCAGGAACGAGTCTCTTTCGCTGATGCAATTGCAGCAGAGATTTGAGTAAGCGGTCTTCTCGACGATGACCACAGCGGCGTTTGTTCTGATCGTCGTCGCAGCCGGTGCTGCGATGATCGACTGGTGGGCGGTTCTTGGCGATCGTTTAGGCCTCGAGTTTTTGGCCAAGCCGCTTGTCATCATTGCTCTCGTCGGCGTTGCGCTGGCCGTCGAGACCGATGACAACGTCGTTCGCGGCATCGTGATCGCTGCTCTTGGTGCGTCGCTGGTCGCCGACGTCGTTCTCATGACCCCAGATGCCCGCTTCGAAGCGGGCATCTTCGCCTCCCTCGTCGCCCATCTGTTGTATATCGCCGCGTTGGCCCGTGACTTCCAGATTGAGGCAGCGTTGGTAGGGGCGGTGGTCGTCGTCGGCGTGGCCTTCGGCGTGGTACCCGAGTTGATGGAGGCAGTGCGTGCCAAGGGCCGACTCATCACCCGTGCGATCGAATTTTACATCGTGGTTGTCTGCGTCATGGCCATTGCCGCCGCTGGTACCGCCGTGTTTGCGGCGGCCGCCGGGGCCGCGCTGTTCGTGGCTTCTGATGCGCTCCTGGCCTGGAACCGGGTCGTGAGACCGGCCCCCGGCGGACGTGTGCTCGTCCATGTGCTCTACCACTGTGCCCAGGTGAGTCTGGTCCTGTGGCTCACTGTATGAAGCACGTCGGTTCCGTTCTCTGTTGACCCCCGATATCCTTACGGGGTCCCGAAAGACGGGCACCGCTGCGCGCTACGCATTGCGAGCGATGCGGCCGGGAATCAATCCCAAGGAATATCTATCTTCATGGCTGTCAATCTGCGTCCCAAGGCCGAAACCATCGCCGATATGGCGAAGGCGTTCGATCTCAAGGAGAACGACACTGGGTCCCCCGAGATCCAGATCGCGTTGCTCTCCGAACGCATCAACCACCTCACCGAACACTTGAAGGTCCATAAGAAGGACCATCACAGCCGGCGAGGCTTGTTAATGCTGGTGGGCCAGCGCCGTCGTCTCCTTGACTATGTCAAGGACAACGACGTCGAGCGATACCGTGCAGTGATCGCACACCTCGGTCTGCGACGCTGAAATAATGTGGGGGCGGTCCTTTGGGGCCGCTCCTTTCGGTTTCCTCTCAGGATTCGCCTGCGAGAAGACCCGACGAATCCCAGTGCTGGAACGTCCAGCAACAACGAGATCCCGACATGTTGGTGTTAGTCGAAGATTTCCGATCCGCTCCCGGCGAGCGGTTACGGCGGTCTTCGACTGGGTACTAGCAGTCGGGCACTCAGGAGTAAGTACAAAATGACTGAAACTCAAACCTTTACCAGCGCGTTCACGCGTGGTGAGGGCAAAGACGCCACCTTCGAGATCGGCAAGTTCGCCCCTCTCGCCGGTGGCTCCGTTACGGCGAGCATCGGAAACACCGTTGTTCTCGTCACTGCCACTGGGGCGAAGACGGCACGCGATGGTGCCGACTTCTTTCCTCTCACCGTCGACATCGAAGAGCGCATGTACGCCGCGGGCAAGATCCCTGGCTCGTTCTTCCGTCGTGAGGCTCGTGCGGGTGAACAGGCCATCTTGACCTGTCGCCTGATCGACCGTCCCCTGCGTCCGGCATTCCCCGACGGATACCGCAATGAGGTCCACGTCGTGGGCACTGTGCTGGGCGCTGATCAGAAAAACCCCTATGACGTTCTGGCTCTCAACGCCGCGTCTCTTGCGTTGAGCCTGTCGACGATTCCCTTTGATGGGCCTCTCGGTGCGGTTCGAATGAGCTGGTCGCCTGATGGCGAATGGATCCCGTTCCCAACCTATGAAGAATCCGAAGAGTCGGCTTTCGAAATGGTTGTTGCCGGCCGCCTCGCCGGCGACGATGTCGCCGTGATGATGGTCGAGGCTGGCGGTACCGGAAACTCGTGGAAGCTCTACGAGAACGGGACCCCCAAGGTCGACGAAGAAGTCCTGGCCGGTGGCCTCGAGGCCTGCAAGGTCTGGATTCGCGAGATGATCGAACTGCAGCAGCAGGCAATCGATGCCGCTGGTCCCATCACCAAGATGGACCCCCCGACCGTCACCGACTACACCGACGAGATCTTCGCCGCTGTGCAGGCGGCCGCAACCGATCGCATCGCCGAGACGCAGAAGATCGCTGACAAGACCGATCGCCAGAACGCCGAGGGCGACCTCAGTGCCGCCGTTATCGCCGAACTCGATGGTCAGTTCGACAACGCCGACGCGGTGAAGCAGATCAAGAACGCCATCCGCTCGATCACCAAGGCCGTTGTGCGCAAGCGCATCGTAGAAGAGGGTGTTCGCATCGATGGTCGAAAGACCAACGAACTGCGTCACGTATCCAGCGAGGTCGGTGTTATCCCGACGGCGCATGGTTCCGGACTCTTCCAGCGTGGTGAGACCCAGGTCCTGAACTTCACGACGCTCGGCCTCGGCCGCAGCGACATGATGATCGATGACCTCTCGCCGATCGACAAGAAGCGTTACTTCCATCACTACAACTTCCCGCCTTTCTCCACGGGCGAGACCGGCTTCATGCGTGGACCGAAGCGCCGCGAGATCGGTCACGGTGCCCTCGCTGAGCGCGCCGTGTTCCCGGTGATTCCGTCGTTCGATGAGTGGCCCTACACCGTGCGTACAGTCTCTGAGGTCATGGCCTCCAACGGTTCGTCGTCGATGGGCTCCGTCTGTGGCTCGACTCTGTCGTTGATGGACGCCGGTGTGCCGATCAAGGCCCCCGTCGCCGGTATCGCCATGGGCCTCGTCCATGCTGAAGGCGAATACGTCACCCTCACCGACATCCTCGGCGCGGAAGACGCATTCGGCGACATGGACTTCAAGGTCGCCGGCACCACCGACTTCGTCACTGCATTGCAGCTCGACACGAAGATCTCGGGCATCCCAGCCACCGTCTTGGCCGGTGCGCTCGCACAGGCCAAGGAAGCCCGCCTCGATATCCTCGACGTGATGCTCGGCGCAATTGCCGAGCCCCGCGATGAGGTTCGTGACACGGCGCCGAAGATCATCAGCTTCGAGATCCCGATCGACAAGATCGGCGAGGTCATCGGCCCCAAGGGCAAGGTCATCAACTCGATCCAGGCCGAGACCGGCGCCGTCATCTCTGTTGATGACGACGGCATGGTCGGCATCGTCTCGATCGCATCGCCCGACAAGGCAATCGTGCTTGAGGCTGAGCGTCAGATTGGCCTGATTCTCGATCCGCCCACGGCGGATGTTGGTGCGACCTACCAGGGTCGTGTTGTGAACATCACCAAGTTCGGTGCGTTCGTCAACATCCTCCCCGGTCGTGACGGTCTTCTTCATATCTCGAAGATCGGTGGCAGCAAGCGCATCGATCGTGTCGAAGACGTGCTCGAGCTCGGCCAAGAGGTCGAGGTCATCGTTGAAGACGTCGATCCAAACGGCAAGATCTCGTTGAAGCCTGTTGGTGACGGTCCCGAGGCCACCGGTGGCGACGCTGGCAGCAGTGGTTCCAGCTCCAGCTCCAGCTCCAGCTCCAGCTCGAGTTCGAGCTCCGGCTCGACTTCCCGCAGCAGCGATGAGGGCGATGCCGCTCCCGCCGAGGCCGCTGGCGATCGCGAGTCCGTCTCCTTCGAGTCGGCTTTCGACAGCGAACTCGAAGGTGAGTTCGGCGATCTTGGCCCTGACGCTCCCCGCCGCAACAGCGGTGGTGGCGGTGGCCGCGGACGCGGTGGCGGCCGCGGACGTCGATAGACAATCGCTCAGGGGTATCGGATGATTCGTCGGTCCTGCGACTGGCTTGTCCCCGAGCTCTGGCGTCAACGAATCCATCTCGCTCGCGGGGGCACGGACGTATTCCGTCCGTACCCCCGCGAGACGGGTTTGATTCAGATTCATGTACCAAACGCCGATGCAGATGACTTTCTCGTGGATCATGTGCGACGATCCGTTCGGATCGAGTGGCTCAACCAAATCACCAAGTCGTCTGACTACATCGACTCTTGCACCCCTGACACAAGAGACATGGTCGGTGAGATCTATCGCCGAGACATTGAGCTCTTCGGATACGAGTTCGCCTGATGCCCACACCTGACGCTGATATTCGCGTGTCCCGCCTTGAGGGTGGGCTACGTGTCGTAACCGAGGCGGATCCACAATCGCGATCTGCCGCTGTTGGTGTGTGGGTCGGTGTGGGAAACCGTGACGAGCCGCCTGAGCTGGCCGGGGCGTCTCACTTTCTCGAGCATCTGCTGTTCAAAGGAAGCTCCACACGATCGGCGCGCGACATTGCCGAAGGGATCGATGCGGTAGGCGGTGATCTCAATGCCTTCACATCAAAGGAGTACACGGCATTTCACGCTCGTGTACCCGGCTGGGATCTCGACTTCGGCCTCGACACCTTGCTCGATGTCATCGTCGATCCCGGCTTCAGTAACGCTGAGGTCGACGCCGAGCGTCAGGTCATTCTTGAAGAGCTCCATTGGAGCAACGACACACCTGACGATGTGGTGCACACCGCACTGGCCGAGAGCCTCTTCCCCGATCACCCGCTTGGCTGGGAGGTGCTTGGCAGCGAGGATTCCGTCACTGCCATGAGCGCCGACACCGTTCGTGCGTTCCACCATGAGTGGTACTGCCGTTCAAATCTCGTGGTCTCTGTTGTCGGGGCCATTGACCATGATGAGATTGCCGCCAAGGTTGATTCGGTTCTTGCATCGTTGAGCCCAGGTCATCGGGCGGATCGTGCGGCCCCTGGTGCCGCTCGGCCGGCTGATATTTTCAATGCTCGCCCGATCGAGCAGACACATTTGGCGCAAGGGTGGCGAGCTCCGAGCCAGCAAAGCGATGATCGGTATGTGCTCGCGGTAGCAAGCCAGCTTCTCGGTGGCGGCTGGTCCAGCCGCCTGTTCCAAGAGATTCGCGAGAAGCGCGGCCTGAGCTACACCGTCTTTTCCTCCGTTGCTAGCTATGTCGACAGTGGTGCTCTCACCATTTATGCCGCAACCTCACCGGATCGTCTCGACGTTCTTCGTGGTGTGGTTGATGAGCAGCTTGCTCATCTGGTCGAGAATGGCCCCGGCGAGCGTGAGCTCGAGATCGCTCGAGGCGGGTTCGAAGGCGCCACCGTCCTTGGTCTCGAAGACACCGGCTCCCGCATGGCCCGTCTGGCCACGAATGTTTTGATTCGTGACCGGGTCATTCCCGTCGATGAATACCTCGACGCTGTCCGTGCTGTCACCACCGAAGACGTCCAGCGAGTGTTGGGCGAGATTCTCGCCGGTGCACGAGCGTGTTCCGTCGTTGGTCCCGCAGAGTCGTAGATCACTGAATTTTGGTGAGCGAGCGGTGCTCGATCGCCTAGCCTGACCCCATGATCCGAGTCGGTGTCGTTGGCGCAGCAGGTCGAATGGGCGAGGAGGTCTGCCGTGCGATCGAGGCCGACCCCGCCACGGAGTTGGTCGCCAAGGTCGACATCGGCGATTCACTAGGTCTGCTCACCGAAGCCGCCGTAGAGGTGGTCGTCGACTTCACGGTGCTCAGTGTTGGGCGCGAGACGCTGACGTTCGCTGCCGCCAACGGCATCCACGCAGTCGTGGGGACCACGGGATTCTCTGACGAGGACCTGGCCGGGTTCCGCGCCGCGTTCACCTCATCGAACGCGCTCATCGCTCCGAACTTCGCGATCGGCGCCGTGCTGATGATCCGTTTCGCGGAGTTGGCTGCCCCTCATTTCGATACGGCCGAGATCGTTGAGATTCATCACGACAAGAAGGTCGATGCGCCATCAGGCACGGCGACGCACACAGCCGAACGCATGGCGGCGGCATCTACTGAGTGGGCTGACGATCCCACCACACACCAGATCTATGAGGGCGCCCGAGGGGGAGTTGGTCCCGGTAATATTCATATCCATTCCGTGCGCATGCGTGGTGCGGTGGCCAATCAGGAAGTCATCCTCGGTACCACTGGTCAGACCCTCACGATTCGTCACGACACCATGGACCGCACCTCCTTCATGCCCGGTGTTCTCATCGGTGTGAAAAACGTGGCGAACCACACTGGCGTCACGGTCGGGCTCGATACCTACCTCGGCCTCTGAACCTGTCCCATGCGAGCTCTGTTCACCACTCGCTGGCTCGTGTCGCACCTTTTCGTGCTGATGATGGTTGTCGTCATGATCGGCCTCGGCTTCTGGCAACTCGATCGTCGCGACGAACGCAACGTCACCAATGATGAGATTGCGGCCGCCGCAGAGCGGGTGCCGGTCGAGATTGAGTCAATTCTCGACGGCCTCGAGCCGGTGGTCGAACATCGGAGGGTGATCGTCCGGGGTCAGTATCTCGATGAGTCGTCATTTCTGGTCGCCAACCGATCGTTCGAAACGCAGGCCGGAAGCTGGTTGGCGACGCCCGTTGAACTGGACGACGGCGCGGTCGTTGTTGTTGCCCGTGGTTGGGTGCCCCGCCTGTGGGTCGCCGGCAGCGACCCCCGGATCGTTGATACGCCGAGTTACGTCGAACTGGTAGGCCGGGTCTTCGTGTCGGTCGATGGTGGACTGATAGGTAGCGGCACCGACGACTACGCCGAGGTCAGCCGGATGGAACTTCCGGTGGTCGAGGAGGCAATCTCGTTGGACGTCGCCGATGTCTGGATCCAGCTCGAAGCTCAGCTGCCTGCAGTCCTCGACCTCCCGATTCCGGTGCCACCCCCGCCGCTCGGCGAAGGCCCGCATCTGTCATACGCGTTCCAGTGGTTTTTCTTCTCGAGTGGCGCCATCGTCGTCTATGGGTTGATTCTCAGGCGGAAGCTGCGCGACGTGGCCACGATGGACGGCGATCGATGACCGTTACCTCCTAAAGCAGCGGGTCGAGCCAGCTTTGAGACTGGCATGAAGCCTTCCTCCCGATCGACCGACCATCCTTGATGGGTGAACGCGCCGAGCCTGGATTCGATTCACGCCGTCTTATTCGAGCTGCACGAACACGTGCCGGTAGCGCTCGGTCGGGGCCTCACCGGCGGACCATAGTTACGCGAGAAACCTGACCGCATCGGGTCTCAATCGTGGCACCATTGACCCATGACTACTGCTCCCACCGCCACGTTCGGCCGGGTGCTCACGGCAATGGTGACTCCGTTCACCGCTGATGGGGCCCTCGATCTCGACGGAGCACGAAAGCTGGCCAAGTACCTCACCACCGTTGGTGGCAATGATGGGCTGGTCATCGCGGGCACAACGGGCGAGTCACCCACTCTCACTCACGATGAGCAGATCTCACTGGTCGAGGCTGTTGTCGATGCTGTCGATGTGCCCGTCATCGCGGGCGCTGGCAGCAACGACACAAAGGCGGCCGTTGAGTTGACCGACCGCTGCACCGGCGCCGGCGCCGCCGGCATCCTCCATGTGGCCGGCTACTACAACCGCCCCTCACAAGCTGGTCTGTACGAGCACTTCCGGGCTTGCGCTGAGGCCACCGATAAGCCTGTTCTGTTGTACGACATTCCGGGTCGCACGGGTCGCAAGATCGAAACCAACACGATGATCGACCTGTTCACCAACGTCGACAACATCATCGGTGTGAAGGATGCCGCTGGAAACCCGGGTGAGACTGCCCGTCTGCTCCGTGGTGCTCCGAAGGACACCGAGGTATACAGCGGAGATGACGGACTTACACTGCCGCTCCTGGCTATAGGGGCGGTTGGCACCATCGGCGTTGCCACTCATTGGGTGGGCAACGAGACCCGAGACATGGTGAATGCCTTCTTCTCCGGCGACGTCGTTCGGGCCACTTCGCTGAACCGACTCATGATGCCGTCCTATGAATTTGAGACTGGCGATGAAGCACCAAACCCAATCCCGTCAAAGGCGATGATGCGAGTACTCGGACTTCCCAGCGGCCCCACCCGAATGCCGATGGGCCCCGAGCCCGATTGGGTTGAGTCCGAGGCCAAAACTGTGCTCGCCGGTCTCGGTCGGACCTGACGTGGCTGCCCCGGTAACCGTCACCTTCCTTGGCGGCCTTGGTGAAATCGGCCGTAACTGCATGGCCATCGAGACCGAAGGACGAATTGTCATCCTCGACTGTGGCCAGATGTTCGGCGGCGATGATCTGCCCGGCGTCGACGCGGTGTTGCCCGACCTCAGCTATCTCGTTGAGAACGGCGATCGCATCGAGGCGTGCATCGCCACCCATGCTCATGAGGATCACATTGGTGCGCTCCCTCACCTCCTTGAACATGTCTCGTTCCCGATCTATGGCTCAGCGTTCACGCTGGGGATGATCGAGCACAAGCTTCGTGAAGCGCGCCTTCGTGACAAGGCCGATCTGCGGCTCGTCAATGACAACGACCGTATGGACGTTGGTCCGTTCGACTGCGAGTTCCTTCCGGTCACGCACTCGATCCCGTCGGGCAACATCACCGCACTGCACACCAAGCAGGGCGTGATCCTACACTCGAGCGATTTCAAGCTTGACCTCACCCCGGTCGACGGGCGTCGTACCAATTTGTCCCGAATTGGCGCACTGGCTCACGATCCTGGCATCCGTTTGTTGATGGCCGATTCGACCAATGCTGACAGCCCGGGAATGTCGAAGTCCGAGACTGAGATTGGCGCCAACCTTGCCAACCTCATCCGAGGTCAGGAAGGGCGCCGAGTAATCGTGGCGTCGTTCGCCAGTCACCTCCACCGCATCCAACAGCTCGCCGATGCTGCGGTCGCCACCGATCGCACCCTTGTCACACTTGGCCTATCGATGAAGCGAAACGTGAAGCTGGCCCGTGACCTCGGGATTCTCCGAGTGCCCGACCACGCGATTCGCGATATCGACGATCTCGAAGATCTCGACCAGAGCAAGGTGCTCGTTGTGTGCACGGGTTCTCAGGGTGAACCTCGAGCGGCGCTCACCCAGATGGCGATCGGTGCCAGTCGTTGGCTCAAGCTCGATAGCAACGACACCGTCGTGTTCAGTTCCCATCCGATCCCCGGTAACGAGGCGGCAGTCGCCTCGGTCCGTAATGGGCTCGCCCGCCACGGCGTGCGGGTGTTCCACAGCGGCATGGTCGACATCCATACGAGCGGCCACGGCAAGCAGCAGGAGCTACAAACGTTGCACTCCGTGGCTGTTCCCGAGTGGTTTGTTCCGGTGCACGGCGAGTACGCCCACCTTGTCGCTCACTCAGATCTCGCTCGCAAGATGGGTATGCCCGACGATCGCATCGTGTTCTGTGAAGACGGCGACCAAATCGTGATCGGTGACGAAGGAATCGAACATCTTGGTTCAATTGGCGGCGACCACCTCTATGTCGACGGCACCGTTGGAGATCTCGGCAACGCCGTACTCGGAGACCGTCGCATCCTTGGCGACGACGGTTTCTGCGCCATCGTCGTCCATGTCGATCTCGAGCGGGGTGAGATCATCGCGGGTCCGGACGTCGTTTCACGAGGTTGGGTGGAAGTGCCGGCGCTCCTCGGTCATGAGACAGCGGTTGCAGATGCAGTTGAGCAAGACCTGATGAAGGCGCTCGATGATCGTGACGTCACCATCGACAAGCTCGGTCAAGTCGCCCGGCGGGCCGCTGGCCGGACCGTCAATGACCGAACGCGCCGCCGCCCAATGATTGTCCCTGTCATCCGCGAAGGCTGAGTTTGCAACCCCTGCGCGGCCACGACGTTGCGCCGGCAGTCCTCGTCCGCGCCAGCATCGTCGTGCGAGCAACTCAGCATGAGTTGCCGCTAGTGCGAAAAGAGTGCCTCACACCCGGTGCCGGCCAGGATGCCGTCGAGCGAACGTCGGTCTTCGGTTTCCATGCCGTGATAGAGGTCTCGTAGCCAGTCGAGGCATTTGCGTTGGTACGCGAATGGGCCTTGCTCACATGTCACGCCGTCTACCTGGTAGCGCACGACATCGCTGTCGGTTTCGAACGCTCGATGATTGGCGAGCATGAATGGCGTGTAGGTCTTGCCGATCTCGGCAAGGAGCGAGCTGAGCGTGGGAGAGACGTCGTCTCGTGTGAACCAGGGCTCGGACTCCTCGGGCTCGAACCATGACAGGTCGTCAGCCCGCTCGACCCAAGTGACGGTTCTGGGGCTGACTTTGACGGCCAGGTCGACAGCTTCGGTGTCAAACCATGTGAGTTGCGACAATTGGCCGAAAAGCCCGAAGTCGCATCGGGACGGACGTCCGCCGAGGACGAACTCCGTGGCGCGAAGGTGAACATCGAGAATTTCCAGGAGTCGTTGATAGCTCGCCTCGATGATCGGCACGGTGGTGGGTGTCGACCCAACCAACGAAAGTCGATCGACCTGACGAGTCGTGATCCATTCCCGCATCTGATTCCAGTCGTCCTCGGGCAAATTGATGCCCGATTGAAGCGGGAGCAGCTTGCCGGCCTTATCCCGAGCCTCGGGCGGATGCCAGCGGTAGTGGTACATGGCTTTCGTCACCCATTCGTCGGCGTAGTCCTCGATGAGATGGTCCAAGAACGCAATTACGGGGTCGGCGGGAACGATGCTGCGGTCGTTGAACTGCTCCTCAAGAACCATGATTTGCGGGCTGGAGTCCGTCATTGCCTCCACATAGGTGCCCAATTCATCGGGGAAGGCGAGCACGGGGATAATCGGCACCTTCACCTCGGGAATCCCGGTGTGCCAACGAGAGTCTTTCGGAAGCCACCGAAAGGGGATACGGCGATACCGGAGCACGGCCCGCATCTTCCGTGAATAGGGGGATCCGGTGTTGCCGACAAGGGCTAGGGGATGCGTCATAGGTTCGACCGTAGCCCTCGGTCTGTCCCTGATCCCAAAGATGCAACACTGCCCTGCGCAATTGTTGTGATCTTGGGGTGCCCGAGGGGGCCAGGGGCGCGCTGGTAGCGTTTGAGTACTGTGGCTACCAAAGCGCGCTCGAAGAAAACCCCCGCAAAGCGGACGGCCAAGAAGGCCTCGCCACGGGCTGGGACGGCTATCAACTCCGTCATGGCCAACCATCGCGCTGATGTCTGGGGCGTAGGGCTATTGCTCCTCGGACTTCTGGCCGCTGTCTCTGTTTGGCTGAGTGCTGCCGGCATCGTCGGCGAACTTCTCGACGATGGCCTTGCTCTCGGTATAGGCCTCGCTCGCGTCGTGATCCCGATCGGACTCGTTGCGCTGGGCGTTGTGCTGGTGCGGGGCCAAGACGTGGAAGACGACGACGTCGAACGCATGGCCCGAGCGGCGATTGGGGGCATTCTTTTGCTCGTCGCAACGACTGGCCTTCTCCATGTTGGCCGCGGTCGTCCTGGAATCGACGATCCAATCGAGAAGATCGGTGCCGCAGGTGGCGCGCTCGGTATGGCCATCGGAGGGCCGCTCCACGCCCTCACCGCTACGGTTGGCAGCGTCTTGATTCTTGGGGCAGTGGGCCTCGTTGGCACCATCGTTGTCACCGGATCGTCAGCGCGGGCCGTTGGCGATGTTGCTTACAAGGTCATCCGGCCGATCCCGGACTTCCTCAGTCGTGGTGTTCAGGCGCTGTTCTCGGACCCGACCAGTGATGGCACCGCCAGTGATCTGATCGCGTCGCCGCCGGTGGATCCAGATGTTGCCGAGGTTGCGCCGCCGATCGAAGAGCCCCAACCGGTGCCCGAACCCAAGCCGAAGACCAAACGCAAGAAGGCCGAACTCGCCGAACCGGTCAACGACGCCGAGCAGCAGGCGCTCACGCTTCCGGCGTCGTCAGGCAAGTGGAAGCTGCCGCCGATGACTCTGCTGTCGCGCTCCGAAGAGCGGGCGATCGATAAGCAGCAGGTTGCCGAACGAGGCCGTTTACTTCAGTTCACGCTGAACCAGTTCGGCGTCGTTACCACACTGCTCGACCCGATCGTTGGGCCTACTGTCACCCGCTATGTGCTTGAGCTTGGCGAGGGCGTGAAGGTCTCCAAGCTGGAGAGCCTGCGCAAGGACATCGCCTACGCGATGGCATCTCCCGACGTCCGCATCCTGGCCCCGATCCCGGGTCGCCGGGCGATTGGCGTCGAGGTACCCAACTCCGACCGACAGATAATCGCTCTTGGTGACATCTTGTCATCGAAGGAAGCGCGCCACGCCAAGCATCCGCTCGAGGTGGCGATCGGTCGTGACATCAATGGCCGCAACGTCATGGTGAATCTGGCCACGATGCCTCACGTGCTGATCGCTGGTGCCACCGGCGCCGGCAAGTCGTCTTGCCTCAACTCGCTGCTCACATCCATTCTCATGCGGACGACACCCGAGCAGGTTCGCCTGATCCTCATCGACCCGAAGCGGGTCGAGATGGGCCAGTACGACAAGGCGCCTCACCTTCTCACCGCCCCCGTCACCGACCCGCGTCAAGCAGCCAACGCTCTGGCCTGGGCAGTTCGCGAGATGGAACGCCGCTATGACCTGCTTCACAAGGTCGGCTTCCGAGATATCACCGGCTACAACAACGCTGTCGATGCCGGTTCAATCGAGGCCGGTCTCGGTGAGATCGACGAGAGCGGCGAGCCGCTCACGTATCAGCGTCTCCCGTTCATGCTCATCGTGGTCGACGAACTCGCTGACCTCATGATGGTGGCCGCTCGTGATGTCGAGGACTCGATCGCCCGCATCGCTCAGATGGCCCGCGCGGTCGGTATTCACCTTGTGATCGCCACTCAGCGCCCGTCGGTCAACGTCATCACCGGAGTCATCAAAGCCAATGTGCCCGCCCGCCTCGCGTTCGCTGTTTCGAGTCTCACCGACTCGCGGGTGATCCTCGATCAACCCGGTGCGGAGCGGCTGGTTGGCAAGGGCGACTTGCTCATGCTGGGCCCATCGTCGTCTACCGCCAATCGTGTCCAGGGCTGCTGGGTCGAGGAAACCGAGGTTCGCTCGATCGTCAAGCACTGGGTCGACCAGGCTCCCGAGTTCGCTGCAGACGAGACCGTCAGTGCGGACACGCCAAGCGTAGGGATGCCCGAGCCGAGCCGTTCGCCCATACCTGCTCCCGGTGGGATCACGAGCACCCCGCCGAGCCTAGGAATTACCGACGCCCCACCCGCACTCGCCGACGATGGTGATGAACTGCTCGACCAGGCCATGGAACTTGTGGTTCAAACCCAGCTCGGGTCCACCTCAATGCTCCAACGAAAGCTACGTGTCGGTTTTTCGCGCGCCGGGCGGATCATGGATCTACTCGAAGAGTCTGGCATCGTCGGTCCCTCAACCGGATCGAAGGCACGCGACGTGCTGATCTCGCCCGAGGAACTCCAAGCCCGCCGCAACGGCTGAGCTTCTACTCGGGATACCTTCGTCCACGATGTTTCTCGGCTTCATCTTCGCTCTCGTTGGCCTTGGAGTCCTCACGTTCGCCGCTGACCACTTCGTTACGGGAGCGGCACGCTTGGCCGTCCATCATCATGTGTCGCCGGTGGTGGTCGGAGCAGTTCTGGTCGGCTTCGGCACGAGCGCGCCCGAGATGGTGGTTTCAGGCGTCGCAGCAAGGCAGGGAAAACTCGATATTGGCGTTGGCAACATCATCGGGTCCAATGTGGCCAATATTTCGCTCGTGCTCGCCGCGGTCACCACCATTGTCGCCATACCCGTCAATAGTCAGACGGCCAGACGTGGGATCCCCGTCTCGGTTGCGTCCGTCGCACTGTTCGCGCTACTGCTCCAAGGAACGCTCGAACGATGGGAAGGAGCAGTTCTCGCCGTGATGATCGGGCTCTTCATCTACTCGACGCTCAAGTCCTCGGGTTCTGACGACGAGTTTGATGGCGAGATCACATCCGTCGTTGGTGACGCTCTGGTTGACGGTCGACGCGAGTATTTCAGGGCTACGGTCGGCCTGATCGCGGTGGTGACGTCGTCGTGGTTCATCGTTGATGGCGCTGGACGAATCGCGGAAGCCCTGGATTTGTCCAGCGGGTTCGTCGGGTTCACCCTGGTGGCCCTTGGAACATCTGCCCCGGAACTCGTCACCAGCGTTCAGGCGGCCCGTCAGGGGGAGACGGATCTGCTCGTTGGCAGTCTTCTCGGTAGCAATGTGTTCAACAGCCTGGCCGTGGGTGCCATCATTGGTTTGGTCGGCCCGGGCGCTATCTCCGATACCACGCTGGCTGAGATGGGTTCCCTGCTCATGGTCGGCATCTGCTTGGTGAGCGGGGCATTCATGGTGCACCGGGCGAGTGTGGGCCGGACGAAGGGATTCATCCTCTTCCTGCTCTGGGTTCTCTCGGTCGTGTTGCTCTGGGGCGGCGCGAGTGTTGACGTCGCGATGGGTTCACTTGGCGCTCTCTGACGACCACTGGGATCACGGCAAAATGGTGAGCACCTGGTTGACCGGATGTTGCAGCCGGTACGGGTTACCTGGCCGGTGGTCAACCGTTCAGGAGCCGAGCTAAATCGTCGAAGTCTGGAAGTTGGCCCTCCGGTCCGATCAAGGTGATCTGATCGTCGGCCTGGAGCACAGTGTCGGCGTCGGCTCGGATCACTACACCGTCGCGTCGGATCGCCTCCACGTCGAAGCCCTCATCGATTGTGAGGTCACCGATGCGACGCCCGATCAAGGCGGCGGTGGAGAGTTCCGGCAGGAGGGCGTACTGGCCGATTGAGAGGTCAGGCAGTAGGGCTTCCTTTACCTCGGTCTCGTACGCGGCTTCGGCGACGGCTGCCGCCGCACTCTCCTCACCGTGCAGGAATGCTGCCAACTCACCGGCGAGCCGCAGCGACCGGCCCGGCTGATCAACGCAACCAGCGAGGAAGAACAGCGCGTTGACTCGCTCGCCTCGGCCGCCCCACGCTCGGGGAATTCGTACGGGCGTCTCGGCTCTCACAATCACCAGATGATCATCGGGCGTATCGAAGAACGCGATTGGGGTAGCGGTGGGGTGCACCTCCGATGGCTGGATCCAGAGCGATTCTGTCTCGAGGAATTTTGCGGTGACAGTTTCAACGTCGACGCCCATGCGGCGGCTCAGGATCTCCGATGCCCGAAGCGCCGCTTCTTGAATGTCCTCGCCGGCAGGGACGCTGAGCACCGTGGCCCGAGCAATCAACCCGGGGTACTGGTCGTCAGCACGGAGGCCGTGGCTCTGCATGGCGTGACTGAGGTCGCGGTCGATGCCGCGATCGACGAGCTTCCCCCACCGCTCAAACACGTGGTAGATGGCTCCGTTGTGCTGCGCCCGCTTGCGGCCGTAGAAGACGTACCAAGTGACGCCGATGGCAATTGATGCGCCGGTGAGAAGTAGTGGCAGCGCGCCGAGTTCGATGATCAGAAAGACGTCGACGGCGATGGCGAAGAGCTGAAGGTACGGGAAGAAGGGCGCCTTGAACCCTGGCGCATACGACGAGATGCGTGCGGCTCGAAGCACGACCACTGCACCATTGACCAGTCCGAGTGTGAGGAGCACAAAGGCGCTGGCAAGTTTGGCGATGACTGAGACATCGAAGGCCACAACCACGATCGCCATGCCGAAGCCGGTGAGCAGGATCCCCCAGATAGGGGTGTTGAAGCGGGTGAGATTCTGGAAGCGGTTCGCCAGCAAGCCGTCGCGGCTCATGGCGAGCGGATACCGGGCGGCGGCCAGGATTCCTGCATTGGTCGCTGACGAAAACGCGGCGATGGCGGCGACGGCCACGAGCACTGCGCCCGCCGGTGGCAGGATTGCGTCGGCTGCGGTATGGATTGGGGCGAGGTCATTGTGGAGTCGGTCGGCGGGCACCACGGCCACGACGACCCATACCCCAAGGGTGTAGATCGCCGTGCTGACTAACAGCGACAGGGACATGCCAAGCGGGATGTTGCGCGACGGATCCTCGATTTCCTCCGCTGCTGATGCGACCTTGGTGAGTCCTCCGTACGACACGAAGACAAGGCCGACAACGGCGATCAGGCCGCTCGTGCCTTCGGTGAAGAACGGGTCCATCTCGCCGGCACCGTCGCCCACTTCGAGCAACCCGGCACCGATGAACCAGGTCAAAACGACGAGCACGAATGTCACGAGAAACATCTGTAGGGCGGCGCTGGCCTTTGAGCCAACGATGTTGATCACGGTGAAGACTGTGATGAGGGCGAGCGCCAGGGACTTGGCCGGAATGTCGAACGCGATGTTGAGATAGGCGCTCATGCCGACGAGAGCGAACGCGTCCTTCAGTACAAGCGACAACCAGGTTGCCATACCGGCGACAGTTCCTACCGCTGGTCCCAACGCTCGCTCGAGGAAGAAATACGCGCCTCCCGCTCGGGGCATGGCGGTGCTCAGTTCGGCGACCGCGAGCATGGCGGGGATGGCGAGCGTTCCTGCAATCAGATAGGCGACGATGGCGCTCGGACCGGCCTCGGCGGCGGCGAGACCTGGCAAGAGGAAGAGGCCGGAGCTGAGCATCGCTCCCGTGCTCAGGACAAAGACGTGTCGCAGTCCGAGCGAACGGGTGAGTTGGCGGTCTCCGTCAGAGTGAGCCATCCGCCATCGTAGAACACGGCTGGATGCGCGGTGACCGTAGAGTGGATCGATGCCTCCGGACGCACCCTCGACGTATGCGATCGTCACCCTTGGGTGTCCGAAGAACCAGGTCGACTCCGACAAGCTCGAAGGCACGCTCATCGCTGATGGTTTGGTGGCGGCGGAGTCGGCCGACGATGCCGACGTCGTCGTCGTCAATACCTGCGCGTTCATCGAGCAGGCGCGCACGGAATCGATCGAGACGATTCTTTCCCTTTCCGAGCAGCGCCGCGACGGCGCCAAGCTGGTGGTGACCGGATGCATGGCTGAACGGCACGGGGCTGAGCTTGCTGCTGAACTTCCCGAGATCGATCAAATTGCGCCGTTCGGCGTAGCGCTCGTCGCTGGCGCACCATCCTCCGCGGTGTCGGTGAGCCTGGGTCCCACTCGCCGAGCCCCAGACTTCGACCTGCTCAATCTGCCGAGGCCGGCGTCTGCACGTCCTTGGGCCTATGTGAAAATTGCCGAAGGCTGCGACCGGGCGTGTGGGTTTTGTGCCATCCCGTCGTTTCGCGGACCACAGCGCAGTCGTTCAATCGACCAGATCCTGGCCGAGGTCGACCAACTCGCCGCTCAGGAGATCGTGCTTGTCGCCCAGGACCTCGCTGCCTACGGGCGAGATCAAGGAGTGGGGGAGCGCTCGATCGTGGCGCTCGTCAACCAGGTCGCCAAGCGGGTGGAGCGGGTCCGCTTGCTCTATCTCTATCCGTCGGATCTCAACGACAAACTGATTGACACGATCTGCAACACCGGCGTGCCCTATTTCGACCTTTCCCTGCAGCATGTCTCGCTGCCGTTGATGCGGCGTATGCGGCGTTGGGGCAACGCAGAGGTCTTTCTCGAACGCATCGCCGCTATCCGAGAGCGTGAGCCCGATGCGGCCTTCCGCTCGAACTTCATCGTCGGCTACCCCGGCGAAACCGAAGAAGACCACGACGCACTTCTCGATTTCGTTGAGCAAGCCCAACTCGACTGGTGCGGCTTCTTCGCATACTCCGAGGAAGATGGCACGTACGCCGTCGGTCTAGATGGCAAGGTCGACGCGGAGTTGCGATCAGACCGTCTCCGTGAGCTTCAGGAGATACAGGACACGATTACTGCAACCCGACGTGACCTTCTGGTCGGTAGCGAGGTCAAAGTTCTCGTGGATGAAGTTGGTATTGGTCGAACCCATCGAGAAGCGCCGGAAATCGACGGCATCATCTCTGTACCTCATGATCTGCCGGTTGGGACGTTCCAGACGGTGACGGTGACGGCGGCAATCGGGCCTGATCTTGAGGCTGTTACGTGACCGACGTGGCATCGCCGCGCCAGGCTGGCATCACCCATCCGGCGAACCTGCTGACAATTGCCCGGTTGGTCTTTGCCCCATTGTTGTTTTGGTTCGTGCTCGAGGCCGAGGCCGACCGAGGAGCCTCTTGGGCCGCATTTGGCCTGGGCGTGGCCCTAGCCAGTACAGACTTCTTCGACGGCAAGGTTGCCCGCCGGGCCAACGTTGTGAGCCGCAGCGGTGCGTTCCTCGACCCACTAGCGGACAAGGTCGTCATTCTTGGCTCGTCATTCTGTCTCGTGTATGTGGACCGCTTCTGGTGGCTGCCGGTAACGATCATCGCTCTGCGCGAGGTCGGCATCACCGTATGGCGGAGCCGTTGGGCTCGCTCAGGCCTGGCACTTCCGGCGCGCAAGTCCGCGAAATACAAGACGTTCGTTCAAGGCCTGGCACTGTCAATGGCGGTCATGCCCACGCTCAATGACCAAGACTCCCTGCTCGTTGTGATGCTGTGGCTCGCAGTGGGGTGGACCATCTTCAGTGGGGTCCAATACCTCCTGGACGGGCAGAATGCCCTGAACACGACGGGCGAATAGCCCGTCACTGCACCTGAGGGGTTCGTGTGAAGTGTGAAGTGGTCGCCGTCGGCACAGAGTTGCTGCTCGGCCAGATAGTCGACACCAATTCGTCCTGGATCGGCGAACAACTCGCTCTCATCGGGGTCGATTCGCACCATCAGACCAAGGTGGGCGACAACCATGACCGCATGGTCGCCGTGCTGGAGTTGGCGCTCGGTCGTAGCGACGCAATAGTCGTCTGTGGCGGGCTCGGCCCGACGCAAGATGACATCACCCGCGAGGCCATCGCCGATGTAATGGGCGTTGAGCTCGTGCGCGACGAGGAACTCGTTGAACGAATCCGAGCGATGTTCGGCAGCCGCGGCCGTGACATGCCGCAGAACAATCTCCGTCAGGCCGACATTCCCGAAGGGGCGATGATCAATCCGGCTATGCCCGGCACTGCGCCTGGCTTGATCTGCCCGCTCGACGGCGTTCACGGCGGCAAGGTCATCTACGCCGTTCCCGGGGTGCCGTGGGAAATGAAGCAGATGATGACCGAAGGCATCCTCCCCGACCTTCAGCAGCGCGCCGGAATCACCGCCGTCATCAAGAGCCGCACCCTTCGCACCTGGGGCAAGTCTGAATCGGGGCTAGCCGAAGAGCTCGACAACGAGATCAAGCGGTTGGATGAGACGGGCGAGGCCACGATTGCCTTCCTTGCCAGTGGTTGGGAAGGGCTGAAGGTTCGCATCACCGCAAAGGCTGACACTGAGGCGCAGGTCGAAGCAGTGCTCGCCTCCGAGGACGCACGGGTGCGAGAGATCGTCGGTGACATCGTGTTCGGCGTTGACGACGACACGATGGAGTCGGTGTTGTTGCAGTTGTTGAGAGATCGCGGCATGACCCTCGGACTTGCGGAGTCTTTGACCGGTGGACTGATCGCCAGTCGTATCACGGGCACACCGGGTTGCAGTGATGTCTTTCGTGGCGCCATTGTCCCATACGACCGGGAGTTCAAGCTGAAGCTTTTGGGCGCACCGGACGTTCCCGCCGTCAGCGAAGAGATGGCGATTGCGATGGCTGTGGGTGTGTGCCAGACACTTGACGCCGACTGCGGTATCGCCGTCACCGGCGTCGCAGGCCCTGAGCCCCACGAAGGGCACAAGCCCGGCACGGTTTGGGCGGCCATAAGCATTCAAGGTCAAACTGAGGCCATCTTGTTGAATATGCCGTTCGATCGCGAGCGGGTTCGTCAATTCACCTGCATTGCAGCACTCAACCTGCTGCGCACCCGTCTAACTGCTGGATAGGACCACCCGAATGGGAACAGACATGCGAACTGAATTCGATGCCGAGCTCTACAAGCGGACGATTCACGCCCTCTTCACACAAAAACAGGGCGAGATGATGGCGGCCGTCATCCATATCGGTCAGCGGCTCGGCCTTTTCGCGGCATTGGTCGAACATGGACCATGTACGTCTGAGCAGCTTGCCGAGGCCACAGATCTTCATGAACGTTGGGTGCGTGAATGGCTGGCCGCGATCGGGTCGGCTGACTTTGCCGAGCACCACGATGGCGTCTTCGCGCTTACCCCAGAGGCCACGGCCGCGCTTGTGACCCCAGATTTCCCCGGCTCACTCGTGGGGGTATTCGGCCCGCCGATCACCCACCGAGAGATCGACCGGACGATCGAGGCGTTCTCCACCGGGATCGGCATGACGTGGGATGAGCACGGCGCTGACACCTGCCATTTCCAGGCGGCTATGGGCGCAGCCGGACAGCGGGCTTTCCTGGTTCCGGTGATGCTCGGCAGCATTGACGAGATGACCGACAGGCTCACGGCAGGCATCACGGTCGTCGATATCGGCTGTGGTGTGGGCGTCGCGGCAACCGTCCTTGCCGAGACGTATCCGAACTCCACGATTATCGGCATCGACCCCTCATCGCTGGCGATCACTGAAGCGAACAAACGCGCACAGCAAGCGGGGCTCTCAAACCTCGAGTTTCGCGAGGGAATGTTCGACGACCTCGACGGCTTGGAGGATGTTGGCCTCTTGCTCACCCTTGACGTGATTCATGACCTGGCGCGTCCCGGCGCGGCAGTGCGTTCGGCGGCATCTTGCCTGGCCGATGACGGCGTTTGGATAGTGGCCGATATCCGGACCAAGGGTGGTCTCGAAGATAATCGCCGCATGCCGATGCTCCCGCTTTTCTATGGGATGTCGATCCTGTACTGCATGTCATCGGCGATGTCTGAGCCCGGTGGCGCAGGCCTCGGCACGTTGGGCCTCACCAAGGAGGTCTTCGGCGAACTGACAGCGGCAGCCGGTCTGCGGGTAGTGGAGACCTACGAACATGAGGTCGATATGACGAACCGTTATTACGAGGTCCGCAAGTAACGCTGGGGGTATGCCCGCGTTACCCGTTGCCGTGGATCCCACGTAGGTGACGGTGGCGCCGAACGCCTCAACCACAGCGACCGCGATGGGTTGAGTTCAGAGTGGGCGCTGCGCTATGTGGTGTACATAGGCAGTGGTAGCGAAAACACTCGGGTTAGGGTGAGCGACGGAATGTCTTAACAGTTTGTAAAACTCTGGGCTAGGGTTTGGAGGAATCTGATGTCAGAAGCCCCGCCACTCACACCGATGTCACTGAATGACCTCCTGCGACGGATCCATCACGAGTGGACCTCGCGGCAGCGCATTTTCGACCTCCCCTCAGCGCGTATCTGGAAGCCTGCCGAAGACATCGACCTGTCATTTGAATTCCTCGGCCGTCCCGCCGCATCACCGATCGGTCCAGCCGCCGGGCCTCACAGTCAGATGGCCCAGAACATCGTGCTGGCCTGGCTTGGTGGCTCTCGATTGTTTGAGCTCAAGACGGTTCAGGTGATTGACGACCTCGACATCGCCCGCCCGTGCATCGACATGGAGACCATTGGGTACAACATTGAGTGGAGCCAGGAGCTGGAGGTCCACCAGAGTCTTGAGGAGTACGTCAAGGCGTGGATGATCATTGAGATCCTTCGTCGATGGGAGCCCCTCGCCGAGCATCTCGGTCCCGACACCGGCCCTCACGTCTTCGACCTTTCCGTCGGCTATGACCTCGCAGGCATTCAGAGCGAGAAGGTCGCTGGCTTCATTCGAGCTATGGGTAATGCGTCGACGGAAATCGAACGTCTCCGCCCAGAGATCCCAGACCTTTTCGGGGACCTAGCTGAAATCGAGTTTCCCTCAACTGTCTCCGACAGCGTCACGCTGTCAACATTTCACGGGTGCCCGCCTGATGAGATCGAAGCAATCACGAAGTATCTGATCGACGACCACGACGTAGATGTCATCGTGAAGCTCAATCCGACCTTGCTCGGCTTCGACCGCGTGAGTGACATCGTGAACGCTCAACTCGGCTACGACAGTGTCATTCTCGTGCCGGCGGCGTTCGAAGCAGACCTTCAGTTCGGTCGGGCGATCAGCCTGATCCGCGAGCTCAACCAGTACGCGAAGGACCGGGGGCATCGGTTCGGCATCAAGCTCACCAACACGTTGGTTGTTGCGAACGAGAAACAGTGGATGCCAGAGGACACGATGTATCTCTCGGGTCCGCCGCTTCATGTGCTCGCTACTGCGCTGGCCGATGAACTCGCGGCGGCACTTCCTGGTCAGCTGATGCTGCCGGGTCACGATGGCGACATCCAGGTCAGTTTCTCCGCTGGAGTTGTAAAGGAAAACCTGGTGGACACGATTGCGATGGGCGTCCGGCCGGCCACGATCTGTTCGGACCTCCTAAAGCCCGGCGGGTATGGCCGCCTCGCTCCGATGCTGCGAACACTCACCGAGGCAGTTCGTGCGAGCGGCTCCACCACGCTGGAGTCATGGCGTACTGGTCGACTCAACGCGGCCAACCAAGACGGGCACCGAGATCTCGTTGCCGTGCACCTCGCCCGCGTCCTCGGCGATGATAAGAATCGCTACTCGCTTGAGGGCAACTCAAAGCTCCCGCGCTCGGTCGACCACAAACTTGAAACGTGGGGGTGTGTGGCATGCAACTTCTGCGTCACCGTGTGCCCCAATGATGCCTTCTTCAAGATTCCAACCGCAGGCATGGAAGGGCTCGAAGGTCGGCAGCAATATCTGCTCTTCAGCGAATTGTGTAATGACTGCGGGAACTGCTTGACCTTTTGCCCTGAGGATGGAGATCCTGCGCAGATCAAGCCACGGCTCTATCTTGACAAAGGTCGTTTTGATGCCGCCGATGGGCCTCGGTTCCTCCTTGGCGGAACCGGTCAAGTGACTGCAATACCGGCGGGCGGTGCTGACGAGGATCTTGGTACACTTGTAGCACTTCTAAACTCCGATGAGGGCCTGCCGCTTCCGCTGCAGGCCACCGTTACAAACGAAGGATAGTTAGATGAAGGTATGGATCGATCAGGATTTGTGCACCGGTGATGGTCTCTGTGAGGAGATTGCCCCAGACGTGTTTGCAATGCTCGATGACGGGCTTGCCTACGTCAAAGACGGTGATCGCATCCTGAGCGATCCAGGCGGGCCAGAAGGTCTCGCTCCCGTGAGCGATGCCCAGCTTGAATCAGTAATCGAATCAGCCGAAGAATGCCCGGGTGAGTGCATCTTTATTGAGGTCTGACGGCGGCGCCTAGGGCACCCCGGGGTCAGCGAGACGGACGGCGAGTCTGACCCCCCGCTGAGCTACCCGAACCCGCTTGCTTGGTGCGGTTCGGAGCGCCCTTAGTCTGGTTGTTTCGCTGGGCCCGTTGCTTGCGCGATTTGCCGGGCTTCTTCGCAGCCTTCTTCGCCGGCCGCTTACCGCCTTCGGAACGCTGCTCGCTTTTGCCCTGTGGCTTCTTCTTGGGGCCTCGTTGGCCTCGCTCGCGTTTCTCGCCCGGGCGTTGCCCGCTGGAGCGTTGCTCGCCGGAGCGTTGCCCACCGGAGCGTTGCCCACCGGAGTGTTGCCCGCCCTGTCCCTGGCCGTTTTCGCCACGTGGTCTGGGGGCCTCGTCCGTTGGAGTTGGTGGCAGCGCACCACCGTCGTTTTCGGGTGGTGCAGTGATCTCCTGGGGGAGGCCGAGACGTTTCTTCATCTTCTGGACATCGGCCACCTGGCCAGGGTCCACAAAGGAGATGACGCGTCCGCTGGCGCCGGCACGAGCGGTTCGACCCGAGCGGTGAATGTAGGCGCTGTCTTCGTCAACAGGGTCGAAATGCAACACACACTCAACAGCATCAACGTGGATGCCGCGGGCGGCGACGTCGGTGGCGACAAGCGCCTGGACCTTGCCGCTGGAGAATTCCGAGAGTGCCCGTTGGCGTTGACCCTGTGAGCGATTGCCATGGATGGCAGCGGCATGGATGCCCAACTTGGCGAGTTGGCGGGTCGCACGATCAGCACCATGACGTGTGCGACTGAACACGATGGTGCGACCGAACGTCTGGATCACGGACGCACACAGAGGAATCCGCTCGGATCGAGGGATCTTCCAGAAGAGGTGAGTCATCGTCGTCAGGTCGGGTGTGGAGGCACCGATCTCGTGGCGAACCGGATTGTTTTGGTACTCGCGGATGACCTTGCCGACGTCACCGTCGAGTGTCGCCGAGTAGAGGACCGTCTGGCGGTGGTTGCGGGTCTGGTTGAGGAGGCGGCGAACGACCGGGAGGAACCCCATGTCAGCCATCCGGTCGGCTTCGTCGACAACGACAATCGACACGTTCTCCAACGACACGACCCGCTGAGAGATGAGATCTTCGAGCCGGCCTGGCGTGGCGACGAGCACGTCGACACCGCGGCGCAACTTCTTGATCTGCGGGGCGAGGCCCACGCCGCCATAGACGGCAAGAGCGCGTCGGTCAGCGGCGGCAAGCAGGGGCTGGAGCTCGGTTGCGATTTGGGCCGCGAGCTCGCGCGTTGGTGCGAGCACAAGAGCGCTCGGCAGCTTGGGCTCAGCCTTGGGCACCATGCACACGAGGGGCACGCCGAAGGCCAGTGTCTTGCCAGAGCCTGTGGGGGCCCGCCCAACGACGTCGCGCCCGGCGAGAAGGTCGGGGATTGTCGCAGCTTGGACGGGGAACGGCGAGGTGATGCCGGCGGCACGCAGCGCAGCACAGATCGAATCAGGCACGCCGAGATCGGCGAAGGTGGGGGCCATCAGGCACTCCGGCAGCGGGATAGTCGGTGGCGGTGGCCCGCGACGTTGTCCGATGCGGCTGTCAGGATACCGGTTCGCCCCGCAATCCTGGCTGATGACAGGCTCTCTACTGCGGTAATCGATCGTCCCCCCACTCCCATAGACCTAGATGAGCTAGGCAAGCTGACGATTGTGCCGCCGAATCAGCGATCCTGCACGCTTAATGACCCCTACTCAATGACCCCTGCTTAGAGGGCAACATCTCATTTGGAGGGCTACAACTCGTTCACATAAACTGCCCGCAATTCACAACGAACAAAGGAAGTACAAAATGCTTGGAAGTCATGTGGGCTCGATCTCAGGACCAACATCGATGAAATCGATCTCGGCAGTCAACGGAATGCCAACCTTTGAGACGACGGCTTCGGGCCTATCCGGCACCCTCGCAGGCGCAGAGGTTACGAGCTTTGCGACCTACAACGCCACGATGAGAGCCGACGGCTCATTTTATGGTGAATGCCCGAATGCCGGTGTCATCATGACCGCTGATGGGGTCGCCACGTTCCGAGCGACAGGCATTGGACACCCGACCGCGGAAGGCGGCTTTGTCTTCAAAGGCGTCGTGTACTTTGAGACCAATGCTGCATCCCTCGCGTCTCTCAACGGGAAGGCCGTGGTGTACGACTGGGATGTCTCACCTGACGGCACCGCACAATGGGAACTGTGGGAAAAGGCATAGCGCCTGACAGTTGGGCGGCGTCGCGAGCATTTTTGTCGAAGCGATGACTTGCTTCGACAAGAACCTGACCGCCGCCCATCCGGGCCGGGCAGGGTGGTTCGACACCACCCTCGCCCGGGTCCGAGAACCGCTCGTTCACTTCCGCAAAACGACATACGTGGTTAGGGGAGACTCTGGTCCTGGTCGCCACTGGACACCAGAACGATTGGTAACGAGGGAGCACCAGGTCAGAGGAGATTTGTTACCGACTCAGTTGCTCAATCAGGCGTCGTCTCGATCAAGCCGAAGTGACGCCGAGTTCATGCAGTAGCGGTCGCCGCTCGGGGCGGGGCCGTCGGGGAACCGGTGGCCGAGATGGGCGCCGCAGGAAGTGCAGACGGCCTCTTCTCGCACCATGCCGTGGCTGACGTCGGTCTCGATGGTGACGACGTCGTCACCGACCGTCTCAAAGAAACTTGGCCAGCCAGAGCCAGACTCGAACTTGGTCTCGCTGCTAAAGAGAGCGATATCGCAGACAACGCAGCGGTACGTGCCGTCGTCATGACAGTCCCAGTACTCGCCGGTGAAGGCTCGCTCGGTGCCAGCCTTTTGTGTACACGTGTATTGCTCGGGGGATAGGCGGCTGCGGAGTTCTGCGTCGGTAAAGCTGGTTTCGGTCATGTCGACTCCTTCGTCGTCGGTAGAGCTGCTTGTTGGTCGACGGCCCTGTCCGGGTTGTCTACAGGCTTAACCCATTGTGCACCAGGTTGGTTCCATCTCTGGGTCGATTCCACGCCATCTGCGCTGGACCTGCCGGAATTTGCTAAGCCATTGCCCGTGGTCGGGGTCGCGGAGGTTGCCGTTGTCGCAGGGATCGCAGGTGTGGTCCACCTGGTGCTGCACCGATTGACGCGCTGCGAACGGATTGGTGGCGCCGACGAGGGCTACCTCTGGTACGGGATTCAGGAGCTCCGCCGCGGGAAGGTGCCGGTTCGTGACTTCCGCAGCTATGAGCCAGGCCGCTACTGGTGGACGGGGTCGTTCACTGTGGCCTTTCGCTCAGAGTTCGTTGCGGTTCGGGTCGCCGGCACGAGCTTCCTCGCACTTGCGGCCGCGCTGTTGGGTGTGGTGCTCCTTGCGGCAGGATCAAGCTGGCTTGTGGTGACGGTGGCGATCGTGGTTCCGGCGCTGTGGGGGTTCAGGCACAATAAACGGTTGGATCAGGGTGTCGTCCTGCTCGTTGCGGCGGCTTCGATCGAGCTGCTCAGGAGCCCTGATCTCACCAGCAGCGCAACCGTAGGGCTGATGGCCGGAGTGGCGTTGACCATGGGTGCAAATCACGGTCTGTACGCCGTCGTGGCAGGTAGCGTGGCCGGGTTGGTTGCGGTTCGCTCGCCCGGACTTGGGCTACCTGACGCGATTTTCGGGGGGATACTCGGGGTCGCTGTGGGGAGTGTCCCGCTCGCCGGATTCGCACTGGTGAATCGAGGGTTCGTCAGTGCATTCGTAGAGCGACGTTTCCGCGAGCCCCGTCGCCGCGGCACGACGAACCTGCCCCTGCCGTACGCGTGGCTCGGGTCGCAGCGCGAGGTCCGCCCAGCCGGCGGCGTTCCGCGTCTCACCAAGTTCGTGACAAAGGCACTTCTCACGGTGGTGCCGGCTGCTGCACTGGCGGCCCTTGCGATCGGGTTCATTGAGTCCTCTGGGTGGGTCAGTGCGAACGCTCCACTCGTCGGCGGTGGCATTACAACCCTCGTGTATTGGCACCATGTCGCGAGCCGGGCCGACATGGGCCACCTGTCAACCGTCATCGTCGTTCCGCTCGCGGTCGTTCCGGCGACGGTTGTCTCGCCTTGGGCGGTGTGTGTCGTGGCCGTTGGTGTCGTCGGGGTCTCGCTGCTGGTCGCCATTCCGATGCATGACCGCTGGCGAAGGTTTCGACACCCGAGCAACTATGTGCAGGCGGCGAGTCCATCGTGTTCGGGGATCTGGTTCACGCGAGGGGAGGCAGCACTCGTCGACGTCTGCGTCGATCTCGATCGTTCTATCGCTAGTGATGAGCCATGGATCGCCGTCCCCATGACAATGTGGATTCTTCCGATCGTGCGGCGGAGATCGGCGGTCTACCAGAGCTTCTGCGTCTATCCGGCTTCAGCCGCGGATGAGGACGCCATGCTCGCGGAGATCGCCCAGCAACGGCCGCCGGTGGCCATCATTGGTATGGGTTCCATAGACGGCCGATCCGACCGATGTTTCAAGCGGACACATCCTGTGGTTTGGGCGTCGATTCTCGGTGACTACGTACTCGATGAACAACGGTCGGTACCTGGCATCGAGGTTCGCATCCGTTCAGATCACGCCGAAGCCGAGAGCACCTGAAACGAAGATACCGGCCCGGGGATGGGCCAGCGGTCGAGTCGGTCCTCGACCGATCCGGCCCCGCGGTTGGTCAGGGCCGGGGGAAACAAGCCGGTATAGGTGTGGGAGACGGCGCTGAACCCGGCAGCGGCGAGCGATTCACACAAGTGCTTCCTCCGCATTCGAAAGATGCCGAAATCGGAGCGCCAACTCATCCCTCTGGTGATAGTGATCTGAAGGGGGAACAGCGGGCTGTAGGCATTTGGCTCCACGAACACCACCCGACCACGAGGTCGCAACAGTGAGTGCACCCCAGCGAACGCGGCAACGAGGTCGGGCAGGTGGTGCAGGACGAAGAAGCCGGTCACCACGTCGAAGCCGCCCTGCAAATTCTCCGGCGGATCGAGAATGTCGCCTTCGTGGAGAGCGAGCGAGCGGTCACCCTTCGCACTGTCCAACGCCCTTAGAAGGTCGGCGGACAGATCGAGTCCGGTGACATCGAAGCCTCGGTCGATCAACGGCAGGGTGAACTTGCCGAGGCCGCATCCGATATCGAGCACCCGATCGTCGGGCGTGAGCCGGCCAGCAGTAATCGCCCGGTCCAGATGACGCTGAACGTACGCGGTATCTGCTGGGATCATTCGCGGGTTGGTGAGGGTCCGCTCGTCGAAATGCGATCGCTGGGTGTTGTTGTGTACCTGGTGAGGGTTGTTCATGATTCTGATGCCTGTGCTCGGCGGATTTGCCACGCCATCGTCAATCCACGGCGTGCGAGTGAGATACGTGCTCGGGAACTCATGGCGCTCTTGCCTTCACGGCGGACCCCCCGTTCGATGGGAATCGAGCTCATCCGTACCCCGCCGGCAGCGATCGCGGTCAGTAGGTAGAAGTCATCGAACGAGGTCAATAGCGTGGCGTCGGCTCCCGCTCTCGAAAGAGCGACGAAACCACCACCATCGATCGGTGTGCCTGCGATTGCTGCGAGAGCCCGCTTGAACGCCCTGCCTGTGAGTGTTCGACCAGATCTCTGGTAGCGCCCCCGTCGGCCGGCGAAGACGGCATGGCTGTCCGTCAGGTCCAGTTCGGCGGTGAGCACCGGGATCGCCTCCGGCGGATCCTGGAGATCCGCATCGAGAATGACGACGATCTCGCCGGTGGCCTCACTGAGACCGGTACGGATGGCCCGATGTTGGCCTTGGTTGGTGGTGTGGGTGAGCAACCGGACGGCGGTACTGGAAGCAGCCAGTGCTGCGGCGGCATCACCACTTCCCTCGTCACACGCGTCGTCCACGAGGAGGATTTCCAGGCTCGTGGCGTCGGACTCGATCGATTCCCGGATCCGTCGATGTAATTCATCGAGCATCGGTGCGGTCCGGAACATGGGAACGACGACGGACACGATCATGCGGTTGCTGCCGGGAATCGGTCTGCGATGGTTCGCTGGATACCCGTCTCGAGATCCAAGGGAGAGCGCCCGATGAGGTCGATGAACTCAGCCGGATCTGCGGTCCAGATCGAATGGTCCCAGGCGCGAGCGGTAAAGGCGCCGACTCGCCGGTCGACCGGCGTGCCGACCACCCTTTCGATGATGTCCACGACCTCGTGGTTAGTCGTCGACCGACCCGTGCAGACATTGATCGGCCTCGGCTGTGAGCGGCCGGTCCCAATCGCCGCAAGGATCGCGGCAGTGGCATCGGTGACATGGATCAGATCATGGCCGGGAGTTGCATCGGTCAGCGGAAGTGGCGCACCGGTTCGGGCAGCGTTGAGTGCCATTGGCACCAAGCGTCGTTCGGGCTCGCCGGGACCGTACACGTGGAAGAGGCGCAAAGTGACGGCATTGACGGTGCCGTCACTTACGCGCTGCACAAGATTCTCGTGGGCCTGGAGTTTGGTGATGCCGAGTGCGGACTCGGGGATACATGTCGTGGTGGAGGTCAGCGGCTGGTCATGCACGCCGTACTCAGTAGAACTGCCCGCGTGGGCGACATACGCGCCGCACGCTTCGGCAGCATCGAGCAGTGCCGCGAAGCCACGGACGTTCACCATTGCGGCTCGTGTCGTATCCATCGATCGGTCGATGGCGAGGTTGGCGATGGCGTCAGGCCGAATGTCGCCGACCACGGTGGCGACCGCTTCCGCGTCTGCCAGGTCGCAGCGCTCGACCCTGACCAGGTCAGGGGCAACACCCCAGTCGGGGATAACGCTCCCAGGGCGGAGTATGGCGATGACATCCTCCCCGAGCGCCGCGAGAGCCCGCACGACGTGCCTGCCGACGAATCCGCCGGCACCGGTGACGAGCGTGGTGGTCACCGGTCTACTGGCGCGATCTCGGCAGGGAGTGCTTCGACCGCCGAGACGAACGCACGACGATCGGCATGGAGGTCGGTTTCTCCACGGCTTTCGGCCGTTCGGATCGAGTCCTTGATCGCAGCGATGACCACGGCGGGCGCTTCGTTCTCGATGGCGGCGAAGAAGGATCGGCGCAAGAACGTGAAGTCAACGTCGATCCGGGCGAGCTCGCCGATGAGAAGACTGCAGGGGAGTGGGAACCCGGCAGCAGGATGTGTGAGTCCGGCCACACCGAAGGGTGTCGATTCGAAGGCCTCACACAAGGAGTCGACGGTGCCATCAATGAGCGCATGGAAACGAGTCGGTGTTCGGCGCTCTATCCAGAGGTCGTTCAACCCGACATACGCGCGAGTGAGCGGAAGAGCCGCTAGCGCGGTCCGATGGGTGACCGCGTCTGATGTTTCGATCATAACTCCAACGGTGAGACGGCCATCAACGACTCGAAGGATTTGCTCGACCTCGTCCGGATGGCGAACCATCGGCACGAGGATCTCGTCGGCCCCCGCTTCGATGACCTGTTCGACCTCTTGACCCGTGCTCCGGTTGACGCCGTTGATCCGGGCGATCAGATGCGCGGGCTCGATCGTTCGGACGGAAGCGAGCGTCTCGATCGTGTCGACAGAGATGGAGGTGTCGAACCCGTCTTGACGGTTGACCTTGCCGAGGGTCTCTAGGTCAATGGCGAGCGCAGCGAGACTGAGCGCTGAGATCTGTCCGGTCAACGCAGGGTGGTTGAATGCACAGAGGTCGATCATGAGAGACTGACCTTGCTGGCGACCGCGATGAGCGACGTACCAGTTGGTGGCCTGATCCCACGCTCGGCGAGCGCTGCTTCCGCTCCGGTGAGTCGACCGAGGAGCCGGTTGAGGCGCGGCGACGGGGTGTCCTCGGCGTCACGCCGACGTGACGAACCACGCGAGACGACGCGGTTCATCGCGACGAGTGGGAGGATTGTGCCGTGAAACGATGAGCAACGCTCCACGGTGAAGCCGGCGTCGTTGAGGGTCTGGCGCAGGGTGCGTCGGGTGTAACGCCGAAGGTGGCCGGCATCCTCGTCACGAAAACTCCAGAGTGCCGGGTGCGCAGGCACTGTGACGATGACTGAGCCCGAAGGCCCGAGAACGCGGCCGATCTCGCGAAGAGCAGCCTGGTCGTCGACGTGCTCGAGCACATCGAGCGCTAGCGCAAGATCCACGGAGGTCGATCGCACTGGCAACGACTCGACTGCCCCTGCGGCCGTGGGCACGGTTGGCGACGAGTGGATCCCGGCATGGGGTTCGATGCCGAAGGATCGAGGCGACAGGTCAAGGTGACGGAGCGTGGCTCCGGTGCCACATCCGACGTCGAGTACGACCGTGCTCGACGACAATCCGACGCTTCGACACGCGTGAGCGACAATCCGTCTGCGAGCGCGGAACCAGAAGTGATCGTCCTCGATGAGGGCGACCCGATCGAGCCGATCGGGTCGCATTCCGGTTTCCATGTCAGTGACTATAACTTAACGCCCAAAAGTACTTGACCGAACGGGTGTTCGGAGTTACCTTGTTGTAATTCGATCGGCCGGGGGACTGTCACACCCCTTCCGTATGTTCGAGCCCTAACAAGAAACCACACCCCCAACACCCTGCGAAGCACTGAAGAGGCGCATCGCGAAGAAGCACAGGAGCAAATAGTGGAACGAGACAAAGCACTCGACGTAGCCCTCGGGCAGATCGAGAAGCAGTTCGGCAAGGGTTCGGTCATGAAGATGGGCGACAAGAGCTCGCTGGGGATCGAATCGATTCCCACCGGCGCACTCGCACTGGATCTGGCCCTGGGAATCGGCGGCTTACCCCGTGGCCGTGTCACCGAGATCTTTGGCCCCGAGTCATCGGGTAAGAGCACCCTCGCCACCCATGTGGTGGCCGAAGCTCAACGCAACGGCGGCATTTGTGCCTACATCGATGCTGAGCATGCGATGGACCCGGTCTATGCCAAGGCGATTGGCGTCGACATCGACGAGTTGTTGATCTCGCAGCCCGACACTGGTGAGCAGGCGCTCGAAATCTGCGACATGCTGATCCGCTCCGGTGCCCTTGATGTTGTGGTGATCGACTCTGTCGCAGCGCTCACCCCTCGAGCCGAAATTGAAGGCGAGATGGGCGACACCCATGTGGGTCTGCAGGCTCGCCTCATGTCACAGGCGCTGCGAAAGCTCACCAGCAACCTCAACAAGTCCAACACGGTCTGTATCTTCATCAATCAGCTGCGAGAGAAGATTGGTGTGATGTTCGGCTCGCCCGAGACCACCCCTGGCGGTCGTGCACTGAAGTTCTACTCGTCGTGCCGGCTCGACATTCGTCGCATCGAGGCGATCAAGGACGGTGTCGAGGTAGTTGGTAACCGCACTCGTGTGAAGGTCGTGAAGAACAAGTGTGCACCGCCATTCCGGCAGGCGGAGTTCGACATCATGTACGGCCACGGCATCTCTCGTGAAGGTTCCGTGCTTGATCTCTCCGTCGACGAAGGCATCGTCAAGAAGTCAGGTGCGTGGTACACCTACGATGGTGAGCAACTCGGCCAGGGTCGAGAAAATGCCAAGAAGTACCTCACCGCGAACCCCGAGGTCATGGTCGAAATTTCCGACCGGGTCTGGAAAGCCGTCATGCCTGCGGAAGAGGAAGCAGCCGTTGATTTGCCCGAGGACGAAGAGTTCTCCGACGCCGACGATCTCCCTATAGCCCTCGAGGAGTAATCCGCAAGGGTGCAGACTCGGCCAGCGGTCGCTTCACCAGCGGAGCCACTGGTTACACAACCAAGACACGGGCCACCCAAGTGGGTGGCCCGTTTTCTTTCAGTTCAGTTGTGAACTCTGTCAGGCGACCCAGAACTCGGGCTTGTCCAGAACGCCATTATCTTGCATCAGTTGAGCCAAGTCGGGGTCTGCGAGCATGACCGACATCAGCGGGTGGGTCACAGGTTGCCCATGATGGGCGGACCCGGCGGTGTGTTGCTGAAAGTCAGTCGAGGGTGACGATGATGCCGCAGTTACTGGCATCGCCTTTGCCGATCAGCTTGCCGACACGTGACACCGCAAGCATCATGCTGACCTGGATGCCGTACTTGGCCTTGATGGCTGTGGCCACCTTTGCGAACTCGGATCCGGTGACGACACAGGCCTGCCCGGTGAGTGTTTCTACGTCGTCGTGAACACGGCCCTTCGCGTCGCACGGTGTGAGCTCGACGCCGGGAGTGTTGTTGATTCGCTTGACCTTCCACGAACCGAGACCGGTCGTGAATCCGACAACACCATCGTCCACCTCGGCGATCCAGACCGGAGACTCCTTGCGGCGCTCGTCGCGGGTGAACGTGGCGAGGCGGACGTACTTTTCGGCGGCGATCGACATAGTTTCCTCCAGCGCGGTCAGGATTGAACGGTAGCCTCGACTTTGTGACTAAGTCGTACTCCATCCGTACGTACGGATGCCAGAAGGGCGCACTGATAGCCATTTAGTGGGAAGGCCACTTCGTCACCCCGGCGAGGCACCTTGCCACCTCGCCGAGAATGAAGAATTAGACCCCGGTTACCCACACAAACATTGGGGTGCTGTTTCCCGGCAAGGTTTTCCCAGATCTTGCAGACCTTGACGTGAATCGCGTAGCCCTGGGCCGTTGTTCTGGCCGGTCCGCCGGACGTCGGCGATTAGCTCTGTGCTGCAAGCCGCCAAACACGACGGGCAGATTCTTCCAGCGAGATCTTCTTGAGCGAAACCGTTTCGGTAAAACCGTCCTGTGGCATCAGATCAGCAGTGTCGGCCTGGGGAGTGTCCAGTTCGTCTCGCCATCACCGCAGGATTTCGGCTTGGATTTATTCGGACCGTCGCCCGGACGCCACATCCCATGTCCCGACCACTACCCAACCTTCATGTTCATGATGTGCGAGTCGATCGTTTCGAAAGTCTGTCCGGTGATGCTGATTTCTGCAGCAGAGAGATGCTGATGCGTGATCAGGTACACGAGCACAGGAGCTACCGGATTGAACCCGGTAGGGGCGCAGGCTCCACTGCCACCTTGGCCGCTCTGGACGTTGCCGTAGGTCAGGGTGACCTCTTCACCGTATGTCTGGCACTTGCAGCGCCACGGTTCTTTCGCTCCGGGGTATAGCTCTAGCGGTCTCAGCCCAGCGGCCTCCATCACAGACCGAGTCTCAGCATCAGTCAACCGTCGGGGGGATCGATCGAAGACTAGAAGGTTTACCCCCGTGGTTGCTGATGGGTCACCAGCGCATCGGGCTTGGTCTGTCGACTCGACTATCGATGAGCAAGATGCGAGTTCAGCCTCCAATTGGTCTCCGGCTGGGGTTCCTACACGAGGGGGCGAGTCTGAAGGAAGGCACCAGGGACTGGCAAGGTTCGATCCGCTACCCTTGCCGACGCTGTGAACGGCGACAAGCGGCCGAGAGAGCACTAACAGTGTCGGACGAGTGTGGTCGACCCCGACGGTTCGATCTCGATGGTCACGACTCGAAACTGATTTGCTTGGCGTTGTCGAGGAACCACTCTGGTTTCGACTGACCGCGCAGCACTTGGTTCTCGACGGCCATCAGTGGGTGGACGCACAGGGTTCGCAGATTTTTGCTCAACCACCGGTCGACGACTCCGTCCCTAGAAGGGTCGTATGCCAGGAACTCGTCCACGTACGCCATGTTCAGTGCGTAGCAGACACCCGATCGGACGTCTGCGTCGCCCTGAAACTCCAACAGATGATCGTTGAGGAGACGGGCCGGTGGAAGGTTTTCGGGGTCACGAAGGATGTACCCGGCGAACAGCACCTGCCAGTCGTCGGGCAGGCCGGCGATCGCTTCGGCGAAAGCGAGTGGATCCCAGTCGACAAAGCCGATGTCATCCTCGATGACGAGCAAATGCCGGACCCCGTCCTCGGCTGACTGTTGCCAGATCTCGCGATGGCTGATGCTGGTGAGGTAGCGAGTATGCCAGCCGTACTTGGCCTCTGGTTCAGGTTGTGGCGTCCGATCGACGAAGGACGCGTCGAAGGTCCGGACACGGTCTGCGATACCAACTCCCGCGAACTCCCGGAATGCCCGGCTGAGTATCTCGCCTCGCTTTGAGGTGGTGAGGCATCGGATCTCATCGAAGAAGTCAAATCCCGGGCTGGGATCTTTGATGACGTGCTCGTTATGGATCATTGGGCTACTGCCAGTACTGCGACGTATTTTTGGTGACCTTGGCACTGATCGAGTTCCTGTTCTCAAGCGTGTCAAGGATACGGCGGTAGCCTCAACTTCGTGACCAAGTCGTACTCGATCCGTACGTACGGATGCCAGATGAACGAGCACGATTCGGAGCGAATCGCTGGCCTTCTCGAGGCCGACGGTATGACTCGAGCCGCCGACGAGTCCGATGCCGACGTGATCGTGCTGAACACCTGTTGCATCCGTGAGAATGCCGACAACAAGCTCTACGGCGCTCTCGGCAACCTCAAGGCGCTCAAAACCGAGAACCCTGACCTCCAGATAGTCGTCGGTGGGTGTCTTGCTCAAAAGGACCGCGACACCATCCGTGAGCGGGCGCCGCACGTCGACGTGGTGTTTGGCACCCACAATGTGCACCGGGCCGTCGAACTACTCGAACATGCCTACGAGCACGGTCCGATCGTGGAGATTCTCGAAGAAGCCGTACGCGACGACAATGAGGCATTTCCCTCCGCTCTGCCCACGCGGCGCGAGGTCGACTATGCCGCCTGGGTAACCATCCAGATCGGGTGCGACAATAAATGCGCGTTTTGCATCGTCCCCTCGGTGCGCGGGGTAGAGATGAGCCGGCCGTTCGGCGAGCTTGTGGCCGAAGTCGAGCGCCTGGCCGCTGACGGTGTGAGCGAGATCACCTTGCTCGGTCAAAACGTCAACAGCTACGGCCGTGACCTGGCTCTGGCCCGCCGTGTTGACGACACCACTGATGAGTTGGGTGACGACGCTTGGTGGTGCGGCGACAACTGGACCGATGATCGTCGTGCTCGCCCGCTGTTCGGGGATCTCTTGCGAATAGTTGGGGCGGTTGAAGGCATCCACCGGGTGCGCTACACCAGCCCGCATCCCAAAGACATGCGCACCGAGACCTTTGCCGCTATGGCCGAAACCAAGGCTGTATGCGAACACCTGCACTTCCCGCTCCAGGCAGGCAGCAACCGAATACTCAGTGCCATGCACCGCGGTTACACAGCCGAGCGTTACCTGGAAAAGTTGGCCGAGGCCCGAGACACCGTCCCCGATCTCGCCGTCACCACCGACATCATCGTCGGCTTCCCAGGCGAGACGGAAGATGACTTCGAGCGAACACTCGAGGTTGCCGCCGAGGCGCAGTTCGATGCCGCGTTCACCTTCGTTTTCTCGGCCCGGCCGGGCACCGAGGCCGCTGACATGGAGGCGGACTTCGTGCCCAACGACGTGGCGGTTGCACGCTACGAGAGGCTCCGCCTGGTGGTCGAGCGCTCAAGTCGCCGCGCCAACGAGCGACGGATCGGACTTGTCGAAGAGGTCACGGTCGAGGGCCCGAGCAAAAAGGATCCGTCGGTTCTCACCGGCCGCACCCGGTGGAACACGCTCGTGCACTTCGCCAGCAAGGAGTCGATCAAACCAGGCTCGTACGTGACGGTGAAGATCACTCACGCCAGGGTCAACCATATGTTGGGCGAGTTGCGCGAAATCACAATCCCGGCCCGACACCGGACCCGGATCCCTGTCGCCTCCGGCTGACATGACGGCGGTCGACGAAGAGCGCCGCCAGGGGTGGCTGGCAGATCGAGTTGCTGTGGCGCGCCCGGTGAGCGAGGGGGCGATGTGCTTAGCCAGCGGCATCCCGGTCAACCCTGAATCAATTGGTCGTTCGCTCGGGAGTTCGCTCGCTGAGCTTCATACGACTCCCGCCGATGACTGGCCGTTTCCAGCGCTCGGCACAGATGTCTTTCCCGGCCGGGTACGCGCCCGTGTCGAGGCCACCGCACAAACTACTGATGACGGTCCCTACCGTGGAATTGCGCCTGCACGCTTGCTTGAAATTCTCGACGATCAAATGGCCGATCTCAGCGATGCGCAAACCGTGATCGTTCATGGCTCGCTCAGTGCCTCCGATGTCTGGTTCCATCCAGAGTCAGGCCTTTCGCTCACGACGTGGGACCATGCCGGCTTGGGCGACTGTCATCTGGATCTCGCCATGGGAGCCAAGCTCCTCGGCGACACATACGGCTACGCCGTAGTAGCTCCGTTCTTCGACGCCTACGATCTGGACCGGGTTGACGCCGTGCGCCTCGACGCGTTTCAGCTTCTCGTGCATCTGCTGACCACATGACCGGTTCGTCGGAGGCCGATCGCCCACTGGCGATTCTGGGGGCAACGGCGTCAGGGAAGTCCGGGCTGGCGTTGGCGCTGGCAAAACGGCTCGGCAATGTTGAGCTCGTATCGATCGACTCGATGCAGGTGTACGACGGCATGAATGTCGGCACCGCCACGCCGACGCTCGAGGAGCAGGCACAGACCCCGCACCATCTGATCAATCTTGTGGCCCCCGACGAGGCCTTCACGGTTGGCGAGTTCCAACGCCACGCTCGTGGGGCGCTTGCCGGCATCAGGTCGCGTGGCAAGGTTCCGGTTCTGGTCGGTGGCACAGGGCTGTATCTGCGTTCCGTGATCGATGATCTCGAACTTCCTCCACAGTTCCTGGAGGTGAGGGCGGCGATCGAGTCCGAACCGGACACCGAGGCGCTTCATGCCCGACTCGCGGCCCTCGATCCCGTCGCCGCTGGTCGGATGGAACCAACGAACCGCCGTCGCGTTGTTCGCGCCCTCGAGGTGTGCGAGGGGAGCGGTCGAGCGTTCTCCTCCTTCGGTCCGGGCATGGAGGTCTACCCCCCGACGCCGTATGTGCAGCTAGCCATTCGGTGGGAACGAGCTCAACTCGATCGTCGGATCGCCGAGCGCTATGAACAGCAGATGGATGCCGGTTTTCTCAACGAAGTGCGATGGTTGAATGAGGTTGGCCCGTCGCGTACCGCGGCACAGGCCCTCGGCTATCGAGAGCTTCTTTCCCACGTTCGCGGTGAGACATCGTTGGAGGATGCGCTCAACGAGGCGATTCGCCGGACGGTCCGGTTTGCTCGCCGCCAGGAGCGTTGGTTCCGCCGCGATCCACGGATCACCTGGATCGACGCGCCCGTTGACGTCGACTCCGCGATCGAAATCTGGACCCAAGTTCGGGAAACCCCCGCCTCCTGAGGCCTTGGACCTGCGACAATGGAAGGGTCATGTCACTGCGCTTGTCGAAACATCACGGTCTCGGAAACGACTTCCTCGTCGCGCTCGTCGATCATCTGCCCCGTGAAGCGTCCACCAAGGCCGTCGAGTGGTGTGACCGTCACACCGGTGTTGGCGCGGACGGACTGATCTTCGGCCTTCCCAGCTCTGCTGGCGATATCTCCATGCGACTGTGGAACAGTGATGGAAGTGCCGCCGAACTCAGCGGCAACGGCCTGCGCTGCTTCGGACAAGCAGTGGCCCGTTCACGGAACGCCACCACCCTCGAACTCGATGTTGACACACCCGCCGGCATCAGGCACTGCAGCATCCACCCATCGGCGGAACCCGACACAGTGGTTGCCACCGTTGACATGGGAGTCGTGAACCCAGGCCCGAACCCTGACGTCGCGGACCTGCTGGCTGTCGTGGGTGCGCCGGTGGCAGCGGTGAAACGCTGGACGACCGGGGACATCGGGAACCCCCACGTCGTGTGCGAGGTTGACAATCCCGATGACATCGATCTCGCCGTCGCCGGCCCTGCCGTCGAGGCTCACTTCTCTGAAGGCGCCAACGTCCATTTTGTGGCGGTGAGCGGCCTCAACGAACTCACAGTCCGGGTCTGGGAGCGTGGCGCTGGAATCACCAACGCCTGCGGCACCGGCGCAACCGTCTCAGCCTCGCTATTTCGTGATTGGGGACTCGTTGACAGCAAGGTTGTTGTGCGCATGCCGGGTGGCGACGCTCTTGTCGACTTGGCTGGCCCCATAACCCTCACAGGCCCCGCTACCCACGTGGCCGACCTGGATATGCCCTATGTCTGACTCCGGCGATTCTTGGCCGGTGGACGACTGGGACGAGCCAGCGGAGCCGATTGAGGAAGTGGAAAGTCATCGTGGCGCGTTTGGCGACTACGGCGGCGAAAGCGGCGGTCTCATCGAGCGAACGTTCCGAGAGAAGATCATTCTTGTTGGGGTGACGTTCGATGGCGACGACGAGGAGACCCATGCAATGCTCGACGAGCTTGCGTTGCTCGTCGACACGGCCGGCGCAGACGCGGTCGAACGGGTCTATCAGCGCCGTACCTCCCCGGACCCTGCGACGTACATCGGTAAAGGCAAGGTGCAAGAGATCAAGGAATTGGCGGAGGCCGTTGACTGCGACACGGTCGTATTCGACGACGAACTGACCCCAGCTCAGCAGTTCAATCTCGAGAAAATTCTGGGCCGGACCGCCCTCGATCGTACGGCTGTGATTCTTGACATCTTTGCCCAGAACGCGAGCACGCTCGAAGGAAAGGCGCAGGTCGAACTGGCCCAGCTGCGTTATCGACTCCCTCGACTACGAGGCTCGGGCCGCAAACTGAGCCAGCAGGGTGGCGGCATTGGTACGCGTGGTCCGGGTGAAACCCAACTCGAGGTCGACCGCCGTCGTCTGGTGCGTCGGGTTCACAAGCTCGAAGCCGACCTTCGCAACGTCCAAGCCCACCGTGTCACCCAGTCCAAGCAGCGTTCCCGCACCCGCAACCGAGCGGTCGCCTTTGTGGGCTACACCAATGCCGGCAAGTCGTCACTGCTCAATCGTCTCACCGATGCCGATGTCCTGGTCGAGGATCGCCTCTTCGCCACGCTCGATGCCACTACCCGTCGCCTCCCCCTGCCTGGTGGCGAGACGGTCTTCGCCACCGACACGGTTGGCTTTATTCGCAAGCTGCCCCATCAGTTGGTCACCGCGTTCAAGACCACGCTCGACGTGGTGCGCGACGCTGACCTTCTCGTTCATGTGGTGGATGGCAACGGCCCCGACCCGATCGCTTCGATGGATGCCGTGCGAGACGTCCTTGCCGAGATCGGCGCCGACGACGTGCCCGAACTTCTCGTGTTTAACAAGTCCGACCAGAGCGACGGCGCTCTCGCTTTAGCCGAACGCTACGAAGGATCCGTGGCCGCGTCTGCGCTCAGTGGACACAACATCGAACTCCTCCTGGAGACGGTCGGTGACCGTCTACGATCGATGACGGAGCTGGCCGAGTTATTGATCCCGTGGGATCGCGGTGATGTTCTGGCCTCAGTGCACCGAGAGGGCCAGGTGCTGAGCGAGTCGCCCGAGGAGTCCGGAATGCGGCTCAAAGCCCGGTTAGAGCCGGCATCGATCGGCGCGCTGCGCGACTATCTCATCCATCACGACTCTGGGAGCGATGCTCCCGTCGAGGAGATTGCCCCGTCATGACCAAGGGATTTGTTCCACCCGCCTACCCCTACGACCTACTCAACGAGATGCGGGAAGGTGCAGTGGAAAAGTTCGGCGACGTGGTCGACTGCTCCATCGGCGCACCCGTTGACGCACCGCCAGCAGCGGTGATTGAGGCGCTGAGCAACTCCAACGATGAGCGGGGTTATCCGCCGGCGAACGGGCGACCCGCCTACCGCCAAGCGGCCGTCGACTGGATGCAGCGGGAATTCGGCGTGACGATCGACCCCGTCACCGAGATCGGTGCTGCAGTTGGTACGAAGGAGTTCGTTGCTGGCACCCCTCACTTTCTGAAGATGCGTCGCCCCGAACGCGACACCATCCTCTACCCGGCGATCTCGTATCCGTCCTATGAGATGGGGGCAACGTTCGCAGGTTGTCGAGCTGTCCCTGTTGGTGTCAACGAGCACTGGGGGATCGACATTGATTCGATTGACCCTGCCGATGCTGCTCGAGCCGTGTGCCTATGGATCAACACTCCGGGTAATCCCGCGGGTGGACTCGACGATCTCGATTCGATCGCTGAATGGGGCCGTACCAATGACGTTCTGATCCTGAGCGACGAGTGCTATATCGAGTTCACGTGGGATGGGCCCGGTCGTACGATTTTGTCCAGCGGCATGGAAGGAGTGATCGCCGTTCACTCGCTGTCGAAGCGATCCAATCTCGCCGGTGTTCGAGCCGGGTTCTATGCCGGCGACCCAGATGTGGTCAACTTCTTGCAAGAGACCCGCAAGCACGGTGGCATGATTGTGCCCGGCCCCGTGCAAGCGGCCGCAGTCGCCGCCTGGAACGATCAGTCCCATGTGGACGAACAGCGAGCGATTTACAGGGAACGCCTAGAGATCGGACTCGAGTTGCTCCGAACTGTTGGGGCAAAGGTCGAGCTGCCCCGTGGTGGCTTCTATCTCTGGGCCGAATCCGAAGAGGGCGATGGTTGGGCGTTGGCCCGTCGGGTCGCTGAAATGTCGGGTGTTATCGTGAGCCCCGGCGACTTCTACGGAGACAGTTCGCCCAACCATGTGCGCTTCGCCGCAGTACAGCCCACCCAGGATCTGCGAAAGGCGCTCGAACGGGTCTGCTGAGCTGACGGGGGTCGCTGACGGTCCGCTAACCTGCCGCCCATGTCTGACCTGCAAAGCCGCATCGAGACGCTCTGGGAAGGGCGCGACACCCTCGACACCAAGGATCCTGAGATCGTTGGCACGATCCACGAAGCAATAGACGCCCTCGATACTGGCGTGGCACGAGTCGCCCAGATCAACGATCAGGGCGGTGTGACAGTCAATCAGTGGTGCAAGTACGCCGTGCTGCTGCTGTTCAAGGTCTCCGAGATGGAGACCATCGAGAACGCGCCGTTCGAATACGCCGACAAGATCCCACTGAAGACGAACTATATGGAGCGCGGTGTGCGCGTCGTGCCCGGCGCCCAGGCTCGCTGGGGCAGCTACCAGGCCCCCGGCGTCGTCATGATGCCGAGCTACACCAACATCGGCGCCTATGTGGACGAGAACACCATGGTCGACACCTGGGCCACCGTCGGTTCATGCGCCCAAATCGGGAAAAACGTGCACCTGAGCGGTGGTGTCGGTATCGGTGGAGTGCTCGAACCGGCTCAGGCCGCTCCCGTGATCATCGAGGACGAGTGCTACATCGGCAGTCGTTCGATCGTGGCCGAAGGTGCCCGTGTCGGCGAGGGCACTGTGCTCGGCGCTGGTGCGATCCTCACTGGTTCCGTGCCGGTCATTGACGTGCAGACGGGCGAAGAGATCGGACGAGGCGAGGTGCCTTCGTGGTGCGTGGCCGTCGGCGGCACCCGTCCCCGCAGCTTCCCCGGTGGAGACTTCGGCCTGCCAGCCATTCTCGTCATCAAGCGTCTCACCGAGGGCGAACGCCACGACAAGTCGGCGCTCAACGACATTTTGCGCGATCACGGTCAGGCCACCTGAACCGACCATGGTGGCCCTCCCGTCTGCTGATGTCTTCGCGCTCACTGCCGCCCTTGTCGATATCGAGTCTGAGAGCTTCAACGAGCAGGAAATCGTGGCGCTCTTGGAGTCCGAGCTGCGGGCTTGCGCGCACTTGACGGTCGACCGTGTTGGAGACAACCTGATCGCCCGCACCCAGATGGAACGGCCGCGCCGCTTGGTTCTTGGCGGACACACCGACACGGTCCCGGTCAACCAGAACCTGCCGGCGCGAATCGAAGGCAGTCGACTGTTCGGTTGCGGCTCGACCGACATGAAGGGCGGAGTTGCCATCATGTTGGAGCTTGCCCGCACCGTGACGGATCCAGCCGTCGATGTCACCTATGTATTTTACGCCCGTGAAGAAGTCGCGGCTCGCCACAACGGGCTGCGCGAGATCGAGGCGGAGCGACCCGAGTTGCTCGACGGCGATGTGGCGCTCCTCGGCGAGCCGACGCTCGGCGCTCTTGAAGCCGGATGCCAGGGCACGCTCCGAGTGAAAGTCACTATGGCCGGTGCCCGGGCCCACACCGCACGCCCGTGGATGGGTCGTAACGCGATTCACCGTCTCGGTGAGGTTCTTGCCATCCTCACGGCGTATGAGGCCCGCAGACCGGTGGTTGAGGGTTGTGAGTACCGCGAGGCGCTGCAGGCGGTCGATGTTGGCGGGGGAGTGGCCGGCAACGTCGTTCCCGACGAGGCCTATGTCCTCATCAATCACCGCTTTGCCCCCGATCGCACCAGTGCCGAGGCTGAGGCCCACGTGCGCAAGGTGATTGCCCCTGCGCTGGCCGAGGATGACACCGTAGAATTGACGGACCTATCGCCGTCCGCTCGTCCCGGACTCGGCGATCCCATGATTGCCGCGCTGGTCGAGCGGAATCAGCTTGAGGTGCGGGCCAAGCTTGGCTGGACCGATGTGGCCTTCTTTGCTGAACGCGGTGTGCCCGCGTCGAACTTCGGACCCGGTGACCCAACGATCGCCCACACCCAAGGGGAGTACCTTGAGCGCGACAACCTTGTCGACACCTTTCGTGCCGTTGAGGACCTCTTGATGAACGGCGCCTGAGCGCGTCGCTTTACCCTTAGAGCTTTCGCATGACGGTGACGACACGGCCATAGATCTTGACATCGCTTGATTCGAACACCATGTCGGTGAGTGTCTCGTTTGCAGGAACGAGCACGACCTTGCCGTCGCGTTCGTCGTAGGTCTTCACCGTTGCTTCTTCGCCGGGGATGCCGGCAATAACCACGTCGCCCTTGTCAGCCGTGGTTTGGCTATGGCACACGACGAAGTCGCCGTCGAAGATGCCGACGTCGATCATCGAGTCACCACGCACCCGAAGCATGAAGAGTTCACCATCCCCGGTGAGGTCCGACGGCATCGGCACGATCTCTTCGATGTTTTGCTCGGCGAGCACGCCGGTGCCGGCGGCGACATCGCCCACCAGTGGAACATGGCGCACGGGGCGACGTTCTGCGGCGGCGCCCGCCTGGCCCTCGTAGCGAACCTGGATGGCACGAGGTTTGGCCGGATCTCGGATGAGATAGCCCGCGTCCTTGAGATTGTCGAGGTGCGCCTTGACGGTTGCGGGTGACTTCAGCCCGACTTCCCCTCCGATCTCGCGCACCGATGGGGGATAGCCATGCTGATTCTGATGCTCGACGATGACGTCGAGGATTTGGCGCTGGCGAGGGGTGAGTGCGTCGGACATTGTTTTCCTCTGAGTACGAGTCGTTTCCACGGTGGAGCATGAGCCCCTGTGGATGAGTTGGGGATAGTGAGAAAGACCGTTGTGGATGACCTGTTGACAACGAACGGGTGTTCGGTGTTACAGTAACGAACGATTGTTCGTCGGACACATGTTCGTGAAACATTCGTTCGGTGTCAAGTACCTCGCCGAAATCTCTTCACAAGCACCTCCGACAGGTCCTCGACAACCGGGACTGTCACACCCCCTCAGCAGAATGAAAAACATGACGGCAACTCTTCTTCCCAACACCTTTCATCCCGCCATTGTCGCCGACAGATTCGTCGTTGATCAGGCCCCGACCGGTCTCCATCCTCTCGATCCGTCCGTGTATCACCGGCGTCGGCTCGTCGTTCTCGCACTGGCTCTTGGAATGATCCTCGGCCTGCTTTCGTTTGGTCGCCAGGCCGAGGCCTCATCTGATCCGGTCACTGTCGCTGCAGAGGCAACAGTGATTGTGGTTCAGCCCGGCGACACGCTATGGACCATCGCTCGCACCATGCAGCCTGAAGGTGATCACCGGGCGCTTGTCAGCACCCTGAGTGAGCTGACTGAAGGTGATGTACTCCAGCCGGGTCAGCGCATTGTCGTGCCATCAGCCCTTCTGGGCTGATGGCTTACGCTCGTACGTAGCGAGCGAAAAGGGCGCCGTCGTGTTCGAGAAGACGATCGAGTGTGAGCTCGCCTACGGCAGCAACTGGAGTGTTTCCAAGAATTCCAGGCGAGGCGCCACCCACCAGATGCGGCGAGATCGTCAGGCACAACTCATCGATCAAACCGGCCTGAGCCAGCTGTCCATTCCATGTCGGACCGCCTTCGGCCAGCACGACGGCGGCGCCGCGACGGTGGAGTTCATCGACCACCGACCGTGGCGAAGGGCGCTCGGCAGCAAGATGGACAAACTCCGCCGCATCAGCAAGTGCCGCCACGCGGTCAGCAGGAGGCGAAGCGCCGGTGATAATCAGTGGGGGCCATTCGCCGGGTTCCTGATCGGCGAACATCGGCAGGCTCGGATCCAAGTCGACCGAGGTGGTCACCACGGCCAGGCGCGCTGCTCGGGTTCGGCCGGTGGCAAGGCGTGCCTCGGTCACGTCAGGAGCGGGCCGTGGCACTCCGTAGCGCTCGGCTCGCGCTGTCCCCGCTGCCACCAGAATCCAATCGCAGCTGGCACGGATGGCGCGGAATGTCTGCGCATCGCCGGCTCCGCCGAGGTCACGGCTGCGCCCGTTGATGGCGATACCACCATCAACACTCGCCACCATGTTGAGCATCACCCACGGCCGGTTAGAGGGCGGTGGCCGCGCATCGTGGGGGTACACGCTCAGTGGGTCGACATCCACAAGCGGGGTCGGCAAGAGCTGGCGCACAGGGGCGACGCTATCGCCCCTCGCGCTCGGGGTGGGGAAAGTCTGTGGATAGACACGACGAAATCCACCAACAATCCACACCCATTCCCCTTCCGATCCACACCCTGGATCTCTAGTGTCAGAGATGTTGTAGAGGATGGGTTTCCAGGGTGGTGGCCAAGCGTCTCGGCAGCCGTATCAAGCAGTAGCAAAACATCATCCGAAAACTCAATCGCTTCTCACCTGAAGTGGCTGAATAAACGTTCTCCGTCTTACACACCAGAAGTTACGTTGGTGTAACCGCTGTGTCAGAATTACTTTCGAATCCTGCCTGAAAGGCCGTCAACCATGGCTCTCGCCCCGCAGCAAGCCGGCCTCGGCATCAGCCGACGTTTTACTGTTGAAGGTCGCCATCCCTATGACGATGTCGAATGGGAACGGCGCGACGCTCGTCTGATCAATCACCTCGATGGCTCGGTTGCCTTTGAGCAACTGGGTGTCGAGGTGCCGGCGTCCTGGTCGGTCAATGCCACAAATATTCTTGCCCAGAAATACTTCCGTGGCGCCCTCGGCAGCCCGGACCGCGAAGGTTCGCTTCGCGAGGTCATCGACCGCATCGTCGGCACGATCACCACCTGGGGTGAGCGCGATGGCTACTTCGTCGACCGCTCAGAGGCCGCAGCCTTCCGAGCCGAACTCACCCACCTTCTGGTCGCCCAGAAGGTCGCCTTCAACTCTCCCGTATGGTTCAACATTGGGGTTGAGGGTGTACCCCAGCAGGCGTCGGCCTGTTTTATCCTCTCGGTTGACGACGACATGAATTCGATCCTCAACTGGTATGCCGAGGAAGGTCGCATCTTCAAGGGTGGAAGCGGTGCGGGTGTCAATCTCAGCAACATTCGCGGCTCGGCCGAGCTGCTCGATGGTGGCGGCACCGCCAGCGGCCCGGTCAGTTTTATGCGCGGCGCCGATGCATCGGCGGGCACCATCAAGTCGGGCGGCAAAACCCGCCGTGCCGCCAAAATGGTGATCCTTGACGCCGACCATCCTGATGTCGAGGAGTTCATCTGGTGCAAGGCCCGCGAGGAACGCAAGGCCAGCGCGCTCGAGGCCGCCGGGTTCGACATGTCGCTCAACGGTGCCGACATCCACTCCGTCCAGTATCAAAACGCCAACAACTCAGTTCGGGTAACCGACGAGTTCATGGAAGCCGTCATTGACGACACCGATTGGGATCTCATAGGCCGTACGAACGGCGACACGATTGCCACAGTGAAAGCTCGGGCGCTGTTTCGCCAGATCGCAGAAGCTTCATGGGAGTGCGCTGACCCCGGCGTCCAGTTCGATACCACGATCAACCATTGGCACACAGCGGCGAACACCGGCCGTATCAATGGCAGCAACCCATGCAGCGAATACGTGCACCTCGATGACTCGGCCTGCAATCTTGCGTCGCTCAACTTGATGAGCTTCCTCACCGGTCCCGAAGAACTCGGTGCCGATGCATTCGATGTCGAAGGCTTCTCGCATGCCGTTCGGGTCGTGTTCACCGCCCAGGAAATCTTGGTCGGAAACGCCGACTACCCGACGACACAGATCGCTGAGACCACTCGTGCGTTCCGCCAGCTCGGACTCGGCTACGCCAACCTCGGTGCAATGTTGATGGCACTTGGCATGCCCTACGACTCCGATGACGGTCGCGCCGTCGCTAGTTCGGTCACCGCACTCATGACGGGTGAGGCTTACCTCACGTCAACCAAGCTTGCCGAGCGAATGGGGCCGTTCGCCGGCTTCCATGCCAACCGGGAGCACACGCTCCGAGTGCTCGAACAGCATCGCGGTGCCGCAGCCGAGATTGACGAAGATCTTGCCCCCACGAGCATTCTTGACGCCGCACGACTGGCATGGGACGACGCGTGTGAGCGTGCAGTAACCGATGGTGTGCGCAATGCCCAAGCCACCGTGCTCGCCCCCACAGGCACAATCGGCCTCTTGATGGACTGCGACACCACCGGAGTCGAACCCGATCTTGGCTTGGTCAAATTCAAGCGGTTGGTCGGCGGCGGTTCGATGAGTTTCGTCAACCGCACCGTGCCGAGGGCACTGCGCCATCTCGGCTATTCCCCCGACGAGGTCGATGCCATCGTTGCTCATATCGACGAGCATCACACCGTGCTTGGTGCACCCGGCTTCAAGGCTGAGCACACCGATATTTTTGCGTGCTCCCTTGGTGACAACACGATTCACTATCTCGGTCACATCAAGATGATGGGAGCGGTACAGCCGTTCCTGTCCGGCGCTATCTCAAAGACTGTCAACCTCCCAGAGGAGGCGTCAGTTGAGGAGATCGAACTGCTGCTGATCGAATCATGGCGCCTCGGCCTCAAGGCCGTTGCCCTCTACCGAGACAACTGCAAGGTGGCTCAGCCCCTGTCCGCCGGTGACGGCACCAAATCGTCTGACGATGAGTCGGCCGCCAATGAGCCCGCCCGGGTGGTCGAGAAGATCGTCGAGAAGATTGTTGCCCGACCCGTCCGGGAACGGCTTCCGCGGTCTCGCACCTCGCACACATTCGAGTTCCGCGTTGCGGACTGCAAAGGCTTTGTCACCGTCGGCCAGTACGACGACGGTCGTCCGGGCGAGATCTTCGTACGGGTGTCGAAGCAGGGCTCCACGCTCGCCGGCATCATGGACGCTTTCGCCATATCGCTGAGTCATGGCCTGCAGTACGGGGTTCCCCTCAACGCGTTCGTCGAGGCCTTTGTGGGGATGCGGTTCGAGCCAGCCGGCATGACCGACGATCCCGAAATTCGGATCGCCAACAGCCTTATGGACTATCTGTTCCGCAAGCTCGCGATCATGTACCTCGAATTCGACGACCGCGCTGCTCTCGGTATCTTGTCCACCAATGAGCGGACTGAACCGACCCTGCCGGGCGTGGTAGAGCAGATCACCGAGACCGTTCAGGGATCAGAGATCCCCCCGGATCCTCCGTCGGTGCCATCGCCTTCGGAACTTGTTGCTCAGCTGGAGTTCGTTGCCGACGAAGCTCCTGAGGAGCCCGCCGCCGTGGACCGTCCCGCCATAGAGGTCACACCTCGAGTCGTGGCTTCCAACGCACCGTTCTGCATGACGTGCGGCGTGCCAATGCACCGGGCTGGCTCGTGTTACGTCTGTGGCGATTGCGGCACCACCAGCGGCTGTAGCTAAATCTCAACCGTCAAAAAGGGGAAGGTGCCTTCTCGACGGTGAACGTGCGCCGAGCCTGACCCTCCCGGTATCGAACCTGCCGAGAGCCCATGGACGAGCATCAATGGTGACGGCAAAAGCAAATCAGCGACATACTGCGTAGATGCCTGACGACCGTCGACAGCCAAAACCAGCCACCGAACATACGGCGGCGATGAATGCCGCGAGCGCAGCAGTGCTCAACCTTGACGATCCCGGGGATTGGGGGCGAGCGACCCGAGGTCTCATCGCCACCCACGAGACCGGCCGGATCGAGGGTCGCTCTGTTCCAGCATGGAACACCGCTGACTATGACTTCTTGCGTGGTGAGGGGTCCGAGGTCGCTCCATCGAGCGTCAACCCGAGCCTGTGGCGCCAGGGTCGACTCAACGCCATCCACGGCCTGTTTGAAGTCGCCGATGGGGTCTGGCAGGCACGCGGCTACGACATCTCCAACATCACGTTCATTGCTGGCAAAAAGGGCTGGCTGATCGTCGATGTACTCACCAGCGCCGAAACTGCCAAAGCTTGCCTCGAGCTTGCCAACCAGACGTTAGGGGAGCGACCGGTCGAAGCCGTGATCTACACGCACTCTCACGTTGATCACTTCGGCGGCATCTTTGGAATCACCGACCAAGATGCCGTCGATCGAGGCGACATCCGAATTATTGCCCCCGAAGGCTTCCTTCATGAAGCCGTCAGCGAGGCCGTAATCGCGGGCCCAGCGATGTCTCGTCGTGGCGGCTACATGTTTGGTCCGCACCTCACGCCTGGCATCTTTGGGCACGTCGACTCCGGTCTCGGCAAGATCACGCCAAAGGGCATTCCCGGACTGATCGGCCCGACCGAGGAGATCTCGGTCACGGGGACGGAACTCGAAGTCGATGGGATCAAGATCGTCTTTCAGAACACCCCGGGCAGCGAAGCACCGGCGGAGATGAACTTCCTGTTCCCGGATCATCGTCTGTTGTGCATGGCCGAGAACTGCACGCACACGCTCCACAATGTGCTCACGCCTCGCGGAGCGCTGGTACGCGACAGCTTGCTATGGAGCAAGTACATCGGTGAAGCAATCGATCTGTTCATCGATCACACCGACACACTGTTCTCAACTCACCACTGGCCTCGGTTCGGTCAGCAGGATTCACTCCAGTTCTTGATCAAGCAGCGCGACGTCTACCGCTGGCTCCACGACCAGACGCTTCGCCTGGCCAACAACGGCTATACGCCTCTAGAGATTGCCGAGGAGTTGACGCTGCCTGATTGCTTCGGCAAACAGGGGCACACCCGCGAGTACTACGGCACGGTTAGCCATAATTCGAAAGCGATCTACCAGCGCTATTTCGGCTGGTTCGATGGCAACCCTTCGAATCTCAATCCGCACCCACCGGAGGCGGCGGGTCGTCGCTATGTCGAAGCTATGGGCGGCGCCGAGGCTGTGATTGGTCACGCTCGTACAGCCTTTGACGACGGCGACTATCGCTGGGCATCTCAGCTTCTCAACCATCTGGTGTTTGCCGACTCGACGAACGAAGCGGCGAAGTTGCTACAGGCCGACACGTTTGAGCAGATGGGCTACCAGTCTGAGGCGGGCCCGTGGCGCAATTTCTATCTCACCGGGGCCAAGGAGTTGCGTGACCCGACACGACCGGCCGCCGGTGGCGGTCGAGCGATGTCGAAGGCGCTCACGGTCGGGATGCTCTTTGATGCCATTGGAGTCCGGCTGCGGGCCGATGACGTGGTTGACAAGCGAGTCATCGTGAACTGGTCGTTCACCGACACCGGAGAAAAGCATGTGCTCGGGCTTGAGAACTGTGCGATCCACCATCACAGTGGCCGCCACGCCGACGATGCCGACGCCCATCTGACGTTGAGCAAAACATTGCTGGGTGAGCTCATGACTGGCCGAGCCAACTTCATGGAAGTCATTGAGGCCGGTGACCTCGTCATCGACGGTGACGGTGATGCGGTGTTGACGATCTTCGGCTCGCTTGACCGTTTCAGCGGTGATTTCGAGATTGTCCTGCCGTAGTAGCGGTCAGTGATCGCCCTGAAGAGCGCGGTCGATCAAGACCATCGGATGCTCCGTCTTCACGCCACCTGCAGCCAGATGCATTGAGCAACCGGGATTGGCGCTGGCCACGACATCGGGGTCAACGTCGTTGATCCAACGGATCTTTCGATCTCGGATCTCGCCGGCTAGTTGGGGCTGCATGACCGAATACGCGCCGCCGGCCCCGCAGCACAATCCGTCGTCGTCCAATTCGATAAGGCGGCGCACGAAGGGCTGCAGCACCGTCCGGGTGGCGGCGTGGACCCGTTGTACGTGGCGGAGGTGACACGGGTCCTGAACCGCGACACACAACGCGAGCGGATCGACCGTTGGCAGCTTGTCGACATGGTCGGCGAGCCATTCCTGGATGTCGAACACTCGAGCCGAGAACGCCTCCGCCTCGGGCGTGCCCAACAGGTGGCCGTACTCCTTCATCGCTGCGCCGCAGCCCGCAGAGTCGACGAGTATCGCACGGTCGTCCTCGGACAGGGCGGCGATCGTCGCTTCGGCTCTATGGCGGGCGTCGTCGGTGAAACCGGCGTGGGTCTGGAGAGCACCACAGCAAGGGGCGAGTGAGCTGGTTGGGGTGACCCCGAATCCGGCGGCCTCGATGACCCGCTGGCCGGCGTGGTGAACGTCGCGCTGCCATACGTCCATGACGCAGCCGGTGAAGAGGTAGACGTCTGTGCCGCTGGAGTGGTGGCGTTGTCGCCGTAGAGGCAGATCACGAGGTACGCCGAATCGCGTGGGAACGAGCCGCAAGCGGGCGGCGATGGCGAGCGCCGATGACCCGACCCGGAGTAGGCGGGGATGAGCGAGAGGGAAGAACGCGTGTCGGGTCCACCGAGGAAGGAGCTTGCCGGCTCGAGTCAACGTCTCGCGCGTGGTCTCGATGAGATGCCCATAGTTGACACCGCTTGGGCACGCTGGTTCGCAGCCTCGGCACTGCACACATGTGGCGAACGCGTCGATGACTTCATCGGTGATGGGGGCGTCGTGCTCGTGGACTTCCCGCATCAACCGGATACGACCGCGGGGCGACAGCGTCTCATCGCCAGTCACGCGAAACGTTGGGCAATGTGGCATGCAGAGGCCGCACTGCACGCAGGCGTTGAGTTCATCGGCGTCGAGTTTGAGGTCCATCAGGTCTGCGGACTCCGTCCGGGATTCAGGCGGCCTTTTGGGTCAAAGAGCGTCTTCATTCGTTCAGTAACAACGGCAATGGCGGGATCGAGTTCTCGTTTGGGCGCAGCGGTGTCGGCGTGAACGGTGCCGACACCGATTGTTGCCACGAAGCCACCGACGGTTTCGCGGTGAAGGGCGGCGGCATCGGCTGGCGGAAGCGACCAGCGGTAGGGGGGAAGGTCAGGTGGGCCGTCCACCTCGACGAACTCGCCGATGGACGAGAGTGCTGTGACCTCGTGCTCGAGATCTTTCTCGTGACCTTCGAGCAGCACCCACGTCGATGACCCATTCCAGAGAACCGAAGATGGTCGAAGCACTGCGTTACGTACCGCGACGGGGTCGACGTCGGCCGCTCGGATCCATTGGCTGGCCGGCGGGGTCGGGTTGGTTCGGAGCACGACCTCGGCGATCAGGCCCAGCGTTCCCAGCGAACCGACCATCAGCTTGGGCACGTTGAAACCGCTCACGTTCTTCACCACGGGGCCGCCACCGGTGACGATTTCGCCCTCAGCCGACACGTATCGGACTTGCAGCACGGCGTCACGAACGGAGCCGCGGCCCAATAGATCCAGCCGACTCTCTCCAACCGCCACCGCACCACCCACGGTGCCGCCCCGCTCTGGGAGCGAAGAGCGTTGGCCGGCCTCGCCCAGCACTGCGTGGAGTTCGGCGACCGGCGTACCGGCTCGGACGGTGATCACCATTTCCTCAGGTCGGTAGTCGACTATTCCCACGGGCGCCGACACGAGTCGGGCCGACCCGTGGAGAACTCCACCGATTTGCCATCGGGTGCCACCGCCTTCGACCGCAATGGGGTCGGCCTGGCCCACGTCCGCCGCGAACGCGTGCAATGCCTCGTCAGTCGATGTCAGCGCACTCATCCCCAGACCCCCGTTGGCATCGCTCGCAGCGCCTGGATGTCGGCGCAGGAGTGCCCCATGGGCAGTACCTTGCCCGGGTTGGAACGACAGGTCGGGTCGAAGGCGTTTCGCAGGCGATTCTGGTGGTCGAGATCGGCGTCGCTGAACATCTCGTCCATGAACCCCTGTTTCTCGACGCCGATTCCATGTTCGCCGGAGAGGACACCACCTGCGTCGAGCGATGCCCGCACGATCTCTGCGCCCGCAGCGTGCACACGCTCAAGCGTGCCCTCGACGCGGGCGTCGAACACCAGAAGCGGGTGAAGGTTGCCGTCACCGGCATGGAAGACGTTCATGACGGTGATGTCGTAGCGCTCGCAAATCTCATAGATCTTTTCGAGCATGTCGGCTAGCGCCGCACGGGGGACGACCGTGTCATGCAGGTAGTAGTCGGGAGCCACCTGTGCGACTGCGCCAAATGCGGTCTTTCGTCCCTTCCACAAGAGGGCTCGCTCCTCGTCGCTGGCGGCCTGTCGCACACCGGTGGCGTTGTTGGCTCGGCCGATATCGCCAATCCTGCCGGCATCGATCTCCACGCCGGCCGGTAGTCCCTCGATTTCGGCGAGGAGGACGGCGGCAGCGTCGGTGGGATAGCCGGCAGCGACATAATTTTCGACGGCCACGGTCATCCGTTGATCCATCACTTCGAGTGCCGCGGGGACGATGCCGGCGGCGATGATGTCGCTCACCGTCTGGGCAGCGTCACGGGTCTCGGCGAAGGAGAGCAGGAGCGTGCGAACCGCAGGCGGGTTCTTGGTGAGCCGCACCGCGATCCGAGTGGCGATACCGAGGGTGCCCTCACTTCCGACGAACGCTCCGCGCAAGTCGTAGCCCGCGGGCTCGGGGTCGAGGCCGCCCAGCATGACGGCCTCACCGTTGGGGAGCACCACCTCGATGGCGAGCACGTGAGCATCGGTAACGCCGTAGGCCAGGCAATGCGGGCCGCCGGAGTTGTTCGCGACATTGCCGCCGAGGGTGCAGACCTGCTGGCTCGATGGGTCAGGGGCGAAGTGGAACCCCTTGGGGCGGAGGTGGCGGCTGAGATCGAGATTGATGACACCGGGCTGCACCCAGGCAACCCGGTTCTCGGTGTCGACCTTGAGGATGTGATTCATCTTTCCGGTGGAGACCACGATCGGCGCGCCGAGCGGAATAGCGCCGCCGGCGAGCCCTGTGCCGGCACCCCGGGGCACGATGGCACGACCGTGCTCCACCGCGACTCGGGTGATGGCCTGGACCTCCGCGGTGGTCGTGGGAAAGCAAATCGGCCCCGACAGGCCACCAGCGAAGACCGATGCGTCGTGGCTTGTCAGTGACCGCTCGGCGCCATCGTTGCGAACTCGCTGTGGGTCCAGGACATCCTGGAGGGCAACGACCAATGGATCGGCGGGCGCATGACGCCGGCGAAGTCGGCTGAGCAGGCTCATGTGAGCGTGGCGGCCCGGCCACCGGCTGGCGTGACCATGCCGGGATGAATATCCGCGGTGGAGGTGATGCCGTTCAGAGCCAGGCAGCGTTCGTACTCGGTGCGGAGGAAGCTGATCGCGGTGTCAACGCCTCGCTCGCCGGCGGCGCCAAGTCCGTAGAGGTAGGCGCGTCCCCCCATTGCGGCCGTGGCTCCGAGGGCGACAGCTTTCACGATGTCACTGCCGCGACGGATGCCGCCGTCGCAGATCAGTTCGACACGATCACCGACGGCTTCGGCGACGTGGGGGAGAAGCGCAACAGGAGCGGGCGAGCCTTCGAGTTGGCGACCACCGTGGTTAGAAAGTGCGAGTCCATTCACACCGAGATCGGCTGCGATCTGTGCGTCCTCGACGCACTGGATTCCCTTGATCACGATCGGTCCGTCCCATTGGTCGCGGAATTGTTCGAGGTCAGACCAGCTGAGGGATGCGTCGAGTTGGGCAGTGGTGAACTCCGCGAGGGAGACGGCTTCGGCGCCGTCGCCAATGTTGCCCTCGGAGTTGCTGGTGGCAACGCTGGCGAACCGAATGGGGCCGCCGCGCAGAAAGTCGGCCGTCCATGCGGGGCGACGGACCGCGTCAACGATTGTGTCGAGGCCGACCTTGGGCGGAAGAGTGAACCCGCGGCGGACATCGCGCTCGCGGCGACCGAAGACGGCGAGGTCGACGGTGATGCACAGGGTCTCGTAACCCGATGCGGCGGCACGGTCAATCATCTCGGCCACCAGGCCACGGTCCTTCCAGACATAGACCTGGAACCACTTCGAGGCGGTGTTCACCTCGGCCACTTCTTCGATAGATCTGGTACCAAGCGTCGAAAGTGTGTAGGGGATGCCTGCGCGTTGACCGGCACGAGCCACGGCCAACTCGCCTTGCGAGTGGGCGATTCGGGTGAAGCCTGTAGGCGCAAGCACGAAGGGAAAGGCGAGGTCTTTACCGAAGAGCGTGGTGCTCGTGTCGATTGTGGAAACGTCGCGCATTACCCGGGGGACGAACTCGTAGTCGGCGTAGGCGTTGGCGTTGCGGGCCAAGGTCCGTTCGTCTTCGGCCGCTCCATCGATGTAGTCGAACACGCCGCCGGGAAGGCGCTGCTTCGCGATCGTCCGAAGGTCGGCGATGTTGGCGGCACGCTCCAGTCGACGGGTGGTGCGGCTGAGTCGAAACCGTCGAAAGCGAACCGAAGACCGCAGCGTCTTGAACATTCATCGAATGTTACCGCTCGTGTTCGCCGGTAGCCGGATTCAGGCGAGGCAGTAATCTGGCACCGTGTTGAGCGGCGGACGCTCAGCCACCTGAACCTCGGTCGGTGCGGTGCCGGGCCGTTGGAGAATCGATGACCACTCAATGCGCCATTCCACGCCAAGTCGATGCAGGGTCGCGTGCAGGACTTCCATGGATTGAGCCGACAGCGCCTTCAATGGTCGAGTGCGATGGGCGCGTACGCCAAGATCGACCTGGGCAATCTGACTGACGCCGACCAGTCGAGCGATGTCGATCAAGAGACCTGTTTCGACACCGTAGCCTTGGCAGAACGGCACCTGTTCGAGGAACTCGCGACGTACGGCATATTCGCCACCCAGTGGCTGTTGGATAACGGTGAGTTCGGGGAAGAACGTTGACAGCAGCGGTCGAGCCATGAGTTCGGTGGTGCGCCCGCCGGCGGCGCCGCCCTGCTCGGGTCGCTCGTAGAACCCTTTCACCATGGCTACCCCAGGGTCGGTGAGCATTGGACCGAGCAGGCCCAGGATGTACGACGGTGTGAACGATGTCAGGTCGGCGTCGACCCACACGATGATGTCGCCGGTGCTCGCAGCGACGCTCTTCCACAAGACGTTGCCCTTGCCTGAGCCTCGGCCTACGCCAGGCAGCACATCGGCAACCGAGATCACGGTGGCTCCGGCCGCGGTGGCCACCTCGGCGGTGGCATCAGTCGATCGGTCGTCCATGACGATGATCTCGTCGACTAGGGCATTGTCGCCGTGGGTGTGAGCAGCGAAGTGGGTACGGATGGAGTCGACAATCGCGCCGACGGTGTTGGCCTCGTTACGCGCCGGAAGACAGACCGAGATGGTGGTCGTGGCTTTGAGTGCACACAATCTGGTCAACGAGAAATCGTCGGCGCTGTGGATGCGCACCTCTTCAACAGGCATTTGGCTAGCGTAATCAGGTCGACCGGCTGAATAAGTTTTGGTCGAGAATCCCTGGGATTAAGCCGACGTTGTTCCTACGATGGCCGTGATGTCTCAAAGATTCTCCGCGCTTAATCGAATCGTGGCCACCCTCGTGGGAATCTCACTTCTGGTCGCGGCTTGTGGGGGCAGTGAAGACGAGGTTTCGGCTGAGTCGATCACGACCACCTTGACGTCCACGACCGCAACGACAGTGGCGCCGACGACCAACGAGTCGATCACGACCACCTCGACGTCCACGACCGAGACGACTTCCACCACCACGGTCCGCCCCCCGGCGCCGTTCGAGACCTTCGTTGCCACGATCAAGCCGGGCTACGAGCTCATCCAACCGCACGTTGACCCCGACGGTGAGTCCGAGTTCGTCCGGCTCGAGTTCTTGGTTACCAATCCGACGTACTTCGGCAACCCACTCGTGCTGATGGTCACCGATCGCACGGCTGATGGCCAGTGGCTGAAGGTCCAGATCCCGGTGCGACCGAACGGTACCGAAGGTTGGATACCGGCTGAGCACGCAGTGCTGTCCTCGCACTTCGTGCGGGCGACGGTGAACCTGACCGATCGTGTCGTGAAGGTCTGGGATGGTGATGAGTTGATCGCTGAGACCGGTGCCGTCATCGGTTCGATCAATAGGCCGACCCCGGTTGGCAAATTCTTCGTCAACGATTTGGTCGAGAAATGGGCTGGCAGCGCCTATGGGCCATATGTCCTCAGTTTGAGCGCATTCAGCGAAGTGCTGGAGAAGTTCGATGGGGGAATTCCGGTGATCGCGATTCATGGCACGAACCGACCCGAACTGATCGGCGGTGCTCTCAGCAACGGCTGCATTCGAGTCCCGAACGACGTTGTGATCTTCCTCGCCGAAAACGTCCCCATGGGGACGCCCGTCGATATCTACGCGTAGCGACAAAGCACGTCTGGGGACAGACCCCAAACGTGCTTTCTCGAGTTGGGCGGCTGGTCCGTAGGCTTGTTGCCATGGACCGGGCGAAGGCGATGCTGCGCTGGGCGTGGCAATTCATCAAGGACGTCACCGACGAGTGGCGCAAGGACCGCGTCGGGGGGATGTCCGCCGAGATAGCGTTCTTTGCCGTACTGGGTTTCTTTCCCGCATTGATCGTCCTCGCCGCAGCGCTGGGATCAGCAGACGGTCTCCTCGGCGAAAGCAATGCGGCGGAGATCGAGAGTTGGCTGGTCGATCAGATGACGCAAGTTTTCGGTAGCGAGAACACCCTGGAATCGACGGTAAGTGATCTCTTCGGAGGCGCGAATACGAGTGCGTTCACGGTCGGTGCTGTGTTGGGTGTTTATGCCGCTTCGCGAGGGTTCGTCGCGGTGGTCGGCGCGCTCGATATCGCCTACGACCATGAGCAGACTCGCGGCTGGTTGTCGACCCGCTTGGTCGGATTCGGGCTGACACTGCTCACGGTGGCCGTCGCCTCTGTGGTGTTGACGCTGCTGGTCGTTGGTCCGCTCTTCGGAGGCGGCGCCGAGTTGGCCGAAGATCTTGGCGTCGACGGATGGTTCACCGTCCTATGGACGTGGTTCCGCTGGCCGACCGTGTTCGGGGTGCTGGTGGTGTGGGCAGCAAGCCTCTACCACATTGCGCCGAATCACCGGTCGCCGTGGAAGTGGGAGTTGCCTGGTGCTGTGCTTGCTGCGGTGTGGTGGGCTGTGGCGTCGCTCGGCTTCGGGCAATACCTGCAGACGGCAGCGTCGGGGGCCAACGCAGTGTTCGGCTTGCTGGGTGGCGCACTCAGTTTGCTTTTCTGGTTGTACCTGATGTCGATGGGGTTGCTCTTGGGGGCCGAAGTAAATTCAGTTATCGCTGGGCGCAACGGTTTTCTCATTGAGTCGGAACCTCGCCGATCATTCAGTGAGATCGCTCGAAGGTGGCGGCGATAACCTCTCGGGCATGACCGAGTACCGTGCCCCCCTCGACGACATCCGGTTCGCCCTCCGCCATGCTGCGAACGTCGATGCTCTCTCGGAGATGGCTGCCTATGCCCATGCCGAACCGGACCTCGTTGACGGTCTTCTCGATGAGGCTGCCCGATTTTTCGAGCAGGTTGTTGCTCCGACAAATCGCGACGGGGATACCGTCGGTGCTGTTCGCAATGACGACGGATCGATCACCACAGCTCCTGGGCACGCCAAGGCCTACAGCCAGATGTGCGATGCCGGCTGGGGAGGGATCGGATTCCCCGAGGAGTACGGGGGCGGTGGTCTTCCGTGGCTCCTGGGCCTCGCTGTTCAGGAGATGATGACGTCGGCCAACATGGGGTTCTCGCTGTGTCCGCTACTGACGCAGGGAGCGATCGATGCCCTGCTCCACCACGGCACCGAGATCCAGAAGGAGACCTATCTCCGTAAGATGGTGACCGGTGAGTGGACCGGCACGATGAACCTCACTGAGCCGCAAGCGGGCTCCGATGTGGGCGCGCTTTCAACGAAGGCGGTGCCCGCTGACGATGGCACCTGGCTGATCACTGGTCAAAAGATCTTCATCACCTATGGCGATCACGATATGGCCGAGAACATCGTGCATTTGGTTCTCGCCCGCACACCCGGATCACCTCCCGGCACCAAGGGCATCAGCCTGTTTATCGTTCCGAAGTTCCTGGTGAATGACGACGGGACGCTCGGGCAGGCCAACGATCTGAGTTGTGTCTCCATTGAGCACAAGCTCGGCATCCATGCCAGCCCGACCTGTGTCATGTCATATGGCGACAACGACGGAGCAATCGGATACATACTCGGCGAAGAGAACCAGGGCATGCGCTGCATGTTCACGATGATGAACAACGCTCGTCTGTCAGTTGGTCTAGAGGGTGTCGCTCTGGCTGAGCGGGCCTATCAGCAAGCGCTGGGCTACTCCCACGACCGACTCCAGGGCCGCGCCATTGGCGCCGAGCCAGGCACCAATTCACCGATCGTCGACCATCAAGACGTACAGCGCATGCTGCTCGATATGCGGTCGAGTATCGCTGCCATCCGTGGGCTCTGTTATCGCAACGCCGAAGCCCTTGACATTGCCGCCGGTGCCACCGACGAGGACACCCGACAGAAGGCCAGCGACCTTGGCGCTCTCCTCACTCCATTGTCGAAGTCCTGGGGCACCGATCTGGGATGCGAGCTCACAAGCATCGGCATCCAGGTCCATGGCGGTATGGGCTTCATCGAGGAGACAGGGGCTGCGCAATATTTCCGAGACGCTCGGATCGCCCCGATTTACGAAGGTACGAATGGCATCCAGGCCATTGATTTGGTTGGGCGAAAGCTCGGCCTCCGCGGTGGTGGCGTTATCGCTGATCATCTCGGTTCGATCGCCGCCACCGTGGCGTCGATGGAGGGAATCAACGGACTTGAGTCGGCGCAGACGATTCTGGCGGCCGCGCTGGAGGCAGTAACCGAGGCAACCCAGTGGGTGGCCGAGAATGCCGGGGACATGCCTGCCGTGCTCGCCGGCGCCATGGCCTATCTCGACATGCTGGCCATCACAACGGGCGGCCAGGTCCTCGCAGATGGTGCTGTTGCCGCCCAGTCCCTGGGAGTCGATGCTGCAGCCGAACGGGCATTGCTCGCACGGTTTTTTGCCGCGAACAGGCTTGCCGGTGTCCCCGGCAAGCTCCCCGCAGTAACCGCGTGCAGCGCCGATCTCGCCCAAGCCCGCGCCACTGTCCTTAGCTGAATTGCTACAACTAGAAGGCCGCGTGACGTCGTAGGCTTCGCTTCGCATGCTTCAACTGATCGCGTCGATTCCGAGCCCATCGAGTGGGGCTCTTGAACTTGGTCCGCTGACGCTGCGTGCCTACGGGGTCATGATCGCTCTCGGAGTTCTGGCTGCGGTCTGGCTCGGACAAAAGAGATGGAGCGCCGTCGGAGGTGGCCCCGATGAGGTCGCGAGTGTCGCGATGTGGGCTGTCCCCGCGGGCCTCGTCGGCGCCCGCATTTATCACGTTCTCACTGACTGGCGCTTCGATGAAGGTTGGGTTGAGCCGTTCAAGATTTGGGAAGGCGGACTGGGGATTCCTGGTGGCATCTTCACCGGCGTGTTCGCCGCGATGTGGCTCATGCGGCGCAACGATTGGGATAGGGGGTCGATGCTCGACGCCATGATTCCCGGTGTCCCTCTCGCTCAAGCGATCGGCCGTTGGGGCAATTGGTTCAATCAGGAACTCTTTGGTGGCCAGTCCGATTTGCCCTGGGCCGTGGAAATTGATGCTCGATACGCCGCTGCGGCCGGTCATCCGGACGTCGCGACGTTCCATCCCACGTTCCTTTACGAATCCTTGTGGAACCTCGGACTCGTGCTCTTTCTCATATGGATCGATCGCACGCAGAAGATCAAGCGCGGCGGCTTGTTCGCCGTGTATGTCGTCGGCTATCTGATCGCTCGTCTATGGCTCGAGACGGTTCGCATCGATCACGCAAGCGAGATCGCTGGAGTGCGAGTCAATATCTGGATGAGCATCATTGGCATCGTCCTCGCAGGTGGTTGGCTTCTTCTGAGCGGTCGCCGAGGAGCGGAGTCAGACGATGCCAGTGCTGGCATCGAGGAGATCGAGGTGGCTGTGCCCGAGGATGGTAGCGCGTAGCCGGTTGATCGAATGGTGCTTGCTCAGTTGATGCGCAGGCGCCGTCGGCGGGAACAGCGTCAGGTCTCGTAAGTCGTAGGCGATCGCGTACAAGCGAAGCCGATCATGCTGCCGTGGAAAAGCGAAGAGTTCAGGGTAATCCTCTGCGAGCCACCAGGGGACATCCTGGTAATCCTCGGGCTTCGTGCGATCGAACCACTTGTCGCCCACATGGAACTGAGGCAAGCAACACATGCGCAAGAAGACGTCGAGGTCAACGTCGGAGGGTGCGGTCCGGGACCACTCGAAGTCGAGCAGAGCAGTCAGGTGGGTGCCATCCCAGAGAATGTTTTCGAAAGTCAGATCGCCGTGGACGAGGAAGTCGCTGCCGAACGGTTCAATAGCCGACGTCAGGGCGTAAACCATTTGCTCCACATCGTCCATGAGGCGCCGGTCAACGTGGGGGAGCGAGCGGGCATGGTCGAGGCCGACGAGTAGGGACATCACGGGTGAGAGCGTGTCGCTGCGAAGCATCTGGGGCGTATCGATGGCAGGTAGGTTCGGAGGCCCAGAGGTCGTATGAAGCCGCTTGAGCTTGGCCGCCAGTTGGCTGACCGCTCGGCGCCGTTGTTCTTGGTTCATGTCGGGCCAGCAGTGAGCAAGTGGCTGTCCCTCCACGCGCTTCATCACGAGGAAGTCGGCGCCCATTTGACCGCCATAGGTGACCACTGTGGGGTAGCCGATTTCGGGCGGTAGCGATGGGCCGAGGATGGCTTCGCGACGCAGACGCTGGTTGGGTCGACGGTTGACGCGAATGACGTGGTCTTGGGTAAGCCAGACTTCGTTGGTGACGCTAGATGCGGCTTCGAGCGCAACGGTAGAATCCAGGCCCGCCTGAAGAAGCGCGGAACGCGCCCGGACCATAGCCATCGCATTGTGGCGAAGTTCGCTCACGGAGACTCCTGATTATCCGCCGGCTGGCTAACAGTGACTCCATCGGCGCGGGAATCTTGGATATGAGCGGTTTTCGGTCGGACAAAACAATGTGCTGGGCCACATGTCCGAGGGTTGCAACGGTTCACGCTGTCAGAGTACCAACACGGCATCGGCCAACGCTGGCCAGGCGGCCGATGCCCAGGACCCAAAGGGCTCATCGCTCAGGGCTATCAGCGTTGTGTCGGCCACCGGATCGATCCATGCCATCGTTCCGGACTGTCCGAAATGGCCGAACGTGGTAGGCGAGTTGCGAAGCCCCGTCCAGTGCGGTGTTTTGTTGCCACGTATCTCAGGACCGAGCCCCCACAGGTTTGGCTCGTGTCGACCAAAGCCTGGGAGCACACCGGCAAGCTCCGGCAGGTGGGGACGCCGGGCACGTCCGAGCGTGGACTCGTCGACGAGGATCGGTGAACGCCAGGCCTGCATGATTGCGACCAGGTCATCGACAGAGGCAACGCCTCCTGCGCCAGCAGAGCCGGCGAATGGGCCTCCCGCGCCAGCAGAGCTGGCGAATGGTCGGTGCTGTCGCCCAAGCGGAGCGAAGACGGCTTCGAAAATGTAGTCATCAAACGGCATGCGAGCGCTCGCCGCTATCGCGCCGGCGATGAGGTCATAGGCGGCGGTTGAGTATGTGCGACGCTGCCGAAGGCTGCTGATGCGCGTTGGCTCGTCGGCCGCGACACCAGCGCTATGGGCCAGCAGGTCGGCGACTGTGGCACCGTCCCAGATCTCGGCGTCGAGATCGAGGGTCCCTTCTTCGTGGGCAACGAGCGCGGCCAGGGCGGTCAGAAGCTTGGTCACAGATGCAAGCGGAAACGCTTGAGTGGTTGGGCCCCAGGTGTCCACCACCTCGTCGCCGCGGACAAGAGCGGCAGCGCAGGTCGCAACAGGCCAGGATTCGAGCTGGTCGAGAGCGGACATGTGGACAGGCTAGGTGGGAGATCCCCGCTGCTTGATAACAATGCGTAGGATCAATTGAGGATATGACTGTGCTCGACAGCGCGACTCAACCGCGATGGCTACTCGCCCTATTGGTTGTTGGCGCCCTGACCGTGAGCGCATGTTCAGGCGGCGGAGCGGGTGATGACCGTGATACTTCGCCCGATGACGAATCCGCCGATAACACGGCGACCACGGCGAACGAAACCGCGGCCGACGTCATAGAGGTCGGAGCGGACGAGATGGACACGGTTGACGAGTCGAAATACGCACTCGACCATCTCGACGAGCTGACGCGATGGGCCGCGGAGTTCACGAACGGCCCTGGCATCGAGGCGACTGGTGACCCGATTCTGTTCGGCTACGTCCACGACGCCGAACTGTCGCCCCGACACCTGCCTGCCGCTACGGCTGCGATCGACTACATCAACGAGCAGCTCGGCGGCGTGGATGGCCGGCCACTCGAGTTGGTGAGTTGTGATCCTTCAGTCCCGCGTGTCGAGACCGAGATCGATCCGGAGACAATGGACGAGATCGACGTCGAGATCAGCTGTGAGGTTGACTTCACCGGTGATGACAAGTTGGTTGTGGTTGTTTCGCAGACAAGCATCGAAAATGCCGAGTTGTACGACGCTCTGGCTGACAAGAAGCCGGTGCTGGTCGCCAGTCCGGGAAATGTCGCCGAGCTCACGACCGCAACGACTACCTCGTACCTCGCCGGCATGCTCACGACAGGAGGCATGGGGATCTGGGCGCTCTCGCTCGAGCTCAACTCGGCAGTGGGCCTCTTCACAGACAATGTCGCCGGCCGTGACGGATTCACCATGCTGGAGCCGATGTTTGCGGCGGCCGGTGTAGAGCTCGAGCCGGTGTGGATCACGTCGAACACCAGCGCGTCTCGACTTGGGTCGGCGCTTGAGGGGGCGGGGGCGCTGGACGCCGATCTACTCATCCTTGGTCTTGACGAGCCCGATTGTGCTGTCGCCGCCGAGGGGTTGGCGGCCTTGGGCATCAATGGCACTGCAAACATCATTATTTCGGCCAGCGCCTGTCTTCGGCCTGGGGCACGGGCTGCTCTGGCAGAGGTGCAAGAAGGGTTTGAGATCCCGGCCAACTGGCACTTCGCCACCAACGGATTCAATCCGTTCGAACCAACGGTTACGTCGGGATACGCGACTATCTCGGCGATCCTCGATGGGTCTCTTCAGCCTGATCATGTCGGCGATGCCGGTATCGAAGCCGCGGTCGTGGCCATGCTGTCGATTACGCGGGCGCTGAGTCGGGTCGACGGCGACTTCTCGTACGAGGCAGTCAACGGTTCACTGCGAAACCCTGGTGTGCCGGTTCCGACACAAGCCGGTGACCAGCAGTGTGGGCGTTCGCCAGCGTTTGCGCCTGTCTGCGCCGGGCGCATGGGCGTCATCCAATACGTCGACGGCACATGGATCGATGTCGCCACAGGAGATGCTGCGATCGACCTGAGTCAGATTCTGTTCCCACCGGGCTGACCCGGCGTGGAACTGGCCAGGCAGCTATCGTGTCGCGTTGCGAGCATGTGCCGCGTGCGGACTCATGGTCCAGCCCGGCTGAATTCTCATGGACCCACTCGACCGATCAACCTGGACCGACTTCGAACGGGCTGCCGCCGGTGTCCTTGATGGCCTTGAGCCTGGCGACCTCGTCACCTACGGCGAAGTGGCGGCAGAAGCCGGGTATCCCGGTGCTGCTCGAGCAGTCGGCTCTTTGTTGCGGCGGGGGAGCGGTGCAGGGTTCCCATGGTGGAGGGTGATCTCGTCGTCGGGCAAGTTGCTCGTTGACCATGAAGCGGAGCAGACTCGACGCCTTCGCGCCGAGGGTGTGGACGTCGACAATGGGCGTGTCGGCCCTACGCGGCAGCCTGGCCGGTAGCCTTGCACGGTTGACTGGCCACGGCCATCAACACCACCGATCGGTCGGACCCTCCTTCCGGTACCGACTCACAGACGTTTGTAGATAGATGACCACCGCTGAAACAACCACCTTCGCGGACTTGGGCCTGGACGACAAGATTGTCGCCGCCTTGTCTGCACGAGGAATCACCAACCCGTTCCCCGTTCAAGCCCTCACCATTCCTGATGCACTCGCCGGACGTGATGTCTGCGGCAAGGCCAAGACTGGATCCGGCAAAACCCTCGCTTTCGGACTCCCTGTACTTCAGAAGATGGCGCAGGCCAAGCCCAGTGAACCCACCGGGCTTGTGCTGGTGCCAACTCGTGAACTGGCCAACCAGGTGTGCGATGAACTCACACCGGCTGCCAAGGCCGTCGGCCGCACCACCCTCGCCATTTATGGCGGCGCCCCGATCGAGAAGCAGATCGAGATCCTCAAGAAGGGTGTCGATCTGGTCGTGGCTACCCCGGGACGCATGATCGATCTGATTGAACGCAAGGAGATCTCGGTTAGCCAGGTCGGCCACGTGATTATTGATGAGGCAGACCGCATGGCCGACATGGGGTTTCTTCCTCAGGTCGAGTGGATCCTTCGCAACGTCGAAGCCGAGCATCAGACACTGTTGTTCTCGGCGACGCTCGATGGTGTCGTCAATTCGCTGATTCGTCGCTACCAGACCGATCCGACGATGCACGAGGTTGCGGGCGAGGACGTCACGGTCGAGGAGATGACCCACCGTTTCGTCATGGTCCACAGGATGGACAAGTCGAAGGTGGCGGCAACGATTGCCGAATCAACTGATCGAACCATTATGTTCACTCGCACCAAGGCCATGGCTGACCGACTCGCCGGCGACCTGAAGGACTTGGGTATCAATGCCGCTCCAATCCACGGTGATCTCCGCCAGACCAGTCGTGAGAAGTCGCTGCGTGACTTCAGCGAAGGCAAGCTCAACACCCTCGTGGCCACTGACGTCGCGGCGCGTGGCATCCATGTTGACGAAGTCGATGTGGTCATCCAGTATGACCCGCCCGGTGATCACAAGACCTACCTGCACCGTGCCGGCCGCACGGCGCGTGCTGGGGAGAAGGGCCTCGTGGTCACGCTCTCGATGTGGGATGAGGAACTAGAGATCAAGCGTCTTCAGAAGCGAATCGACGTGATCATGCCGATCGTGGAGATGTTCTCGAACGACGCCCGTCTCAAGAACTTGGCGGAATGGGATCCCGAGTCCGCCTGATTCTGTGTTGATCGCGTCCGGCCGATCGGTCGACGCGTATCTACGGAGGGTCGTAGAAATCGCGACCGCTGATCATGCCGCTGTTCTCGCGGCGGTGACGACGCGGGCTGCAACAGTTCGTGGCCTTGTCGTGGATTTCACTCTCGACGGGAAGGTCGTTGCTCCTTCACCTGAGGTCCTTGCCGTTGAGGCGGATGAGAACTTGCTCGTCGAAGCCGGCCCATGGCTGATTGGTTTTGTGCGAGAGGCACTCCTATCGGCCACCGACCGACGCCGAGGTGGCGTCCATCACACGGATCCCGCGCTTGCCGCTGAGATCGCCGGCCTGGCCATTGAGTTGCTGGATCGGCCGCATGTCGAAATCGTCGTGGTCGATCCGGCGGTTGGGGGCGGCGTGTTCCTCCTTGCGGCCGCCGAGCGCCTCGAGGCGCCCCCTTCCGAGGTTGTCAGCCGACTCCATGGCGGTGATGTCGATCCACTGGCAGTCGCGGCCACGCGAGCGGCGCTGACCATCTGGTCCGGAGGTATCGAGCCGCCATCTGCGAATCTTCAGGTCGCCGACTATCTCGATCCGACGGTCAGCTTTCCTGGTGCGGATCTGGTGATCGGTAATCCGCCTTTCCTATCCCAGTTGAAGGGGACCACGGCCCGAGCCATTTCCGAACGCCGCCACCTGGCGAACCGGTGGCCGGGTGTTGGTCGCTATGTCGACACTGCGGCAGCATTCATGTTGGCGGCGGTCGATGGACTTGTGTCCGGTGGCGTGTGGGCGCTGATCCAACCCGACTCGGTGCTGGGCGCTTCTGATGCCGGGTCCGTGCGTGCCCGTCTCGCCGCCACTGCTCCGGTTGAGCGGATCTTGGTCGATGATGCCCGCCGTTTTGACGCCGCGATCGACACCGTGGCGCTCATCGGTCGGGAGGGGAGCAGCGGCGATGTGTCCATCTTCGGCGGTGTTCCTGCGTCTGAACTTGGAGTCGTCTCACTGCCGTCGCCGCAGAGTTGGGCGCCATTGCTTGCCCCCGCTCGGGGCGTGCCTACTGTTCCTGAGATCGCTGTTGCCGGCACGCTCGGAGATCTTGCGGTGACCACCGCAGGATTCCGTGACCAGTTCTACGGTCTTCGCCACGCGGTCACCGAGGACGAACATGCTGACGTGAAGCTGATTACATCAGGCCTCATCGACCCGCTGGTAAACCGGTGGGGGGCTACGTCGTGCCGCTACGACAAGCGAGCATGGTTACACCCCGCGGTGGCGTTGGAACTTGTGGCCGACGACATTCACGACTGGGTGATGGCCCGACTTCGGCCGAAGGTGCTCGTCGCTAGTCAGACACCAACCATTGAAGCGATCGTCGACCCTGTCGGGGAACTTGTGCCCTGCACACCGGTTGTCACCGTTGAGCCTCACGACCCAGACGACGTGTGGCGGATCGCCGCTCTACTGACCTGTCCAGTCACCTCAGCGCTGCTCGCACAGGCGGCCAGTGGCACTGCCCTGAGCGCCGACGCGCTGCGAGTGAGTGCGTCTCGGCTCGCCGAGCTTCCGATTCCGGCCGACCACAGCGCTTGGATGACAGCGGCGGTGGCCGCGAGAGCGGGCGATGTCGTCGCGACCGGTGCGGCGATGCAGCAGGCTTTCGGAATTGATGATCCCGGTTTGGTCACGTGGTGGCATTCCCGACTCCCAAACCGGGCGGGCGAGTAGCAACGTAATAATTGGTTTGACCGCCACCCCCAGTGATCGGGCTAGAGTGGGTATCACATTCAGAGCGGACCGAATCTGCGATCTTCGGATCAAGGTGAAGGACCCGGCAACCTGGGAACGGATACCCAAGGTGCCCTCTCACTTCGGTGAGGATGCGGCGTCGGCTTCGGCTGGCGCAACGAACTGTCCGGCGACTCCCATCGCCGTCGCAGGTGGGCACTAGGGAACACGGGCCTGAGGAGCACCTGTGACCGAGCGACCCAACAACCTGCATTTCGACTCCACCGAGCGGTATCCCCGTGATCTGCCGATCACTGGCGCGTGGATGCCAGGGGATCACTCGGGTGAGCGGAAATTCGTCAAGGTGAATGATCGCCCGTTCGTTCTTGAGAGCGGTGGTGTGCTCGACGAGGTTGTCATTGCCTACGAGAGTTGGGGCGAGCTCAACGCTGAGGCGTCAAACGCTGTGCTTGTCTGCCATGCGCTGACGGGCGATTCACACGCGGCTGGCGATATCGAGCCTGGTCATGTTGCCGATGGTTGGTGGAATGCGTTGATTGGCCCAGGTAAGGCCCTCGACAGCAGCCGATTTTTCATCGTCTGTGCCAACGTGCTCGGTGGATGCCAGGGCTCAACTGGCCCCAGCAGCATCGACCCGGGGACCGGCACGCACTATGGCCCGACCTTCCCGCAGGTCACCATCCGCGACATCGTCCGTTCCCAGAAGCTTCTCTCAGACAAGCTGGAAATCGATCAGTGGCTGTCGGTCGTCGGCGGATCGATGGGTGGCATGCAGGTGCTCGAGTGGGGAGTCATGTATCCCAATCGGGTTCGATCGATCATGCCGATCGCGTCGGTCGCTGCCACCAGCGCGATGCAGATTGCATGGAGCGCAGTTGAACGCCTCGCCATCGTGAATGATCCTGCCTGGCATGACGGCTGGTTCTACGATGCACCCGAGGCCGAAGGGCCCTGGCGCGGCTTGGCGTTGGCGCGACAGATCTCGCAGATTACCTATCGCACCACACACGTCTTTGACGAGCGCTTTGGCCGAGAGGTACACGACCCAAGACGCGAGTTCGAACAATGGGGCCGCTTCGAGATCGAGTCGTATCTGGATCACCACGGCCAGAAACTTGTCCGCCGATTCGATGCCAATTCCTTCCTGGTTCTGAGTAAGGCAATGGATCTCCACGACGTCGGTCGAGGCCGAGGTGGTATTGCCAAGGTGCTCGGCGATATCAGCGTGCCCGTACTCACCGCGTCGGTTTCATCCGACATTCTCTATCCGCCCTATCAACAGGCGGAGATTCACGACCTGATCGTCAAGGGTGGTGGCGAATGTCAGTACGAGGTTGTGAACAGTCCGCAAGGTCATGACGGGTTCTTGCTTGAGAGTGAGTTTCTCGGTCCTTTGATCACCGCAACTCTGTCGAGGGCAAAGCGAACATGAGCGACCAGCCACTCCATCCTCACACCCGGGCCATTCGTGCTGGCCGAGGCAATAACGACACAGCGCTTGCCCCGGTGTTGTGGTCGAGCAGCACGTTTTTCGTGGACGGAGTCGAGGAGGCGCAGTCATTCGCCACCGACATCACCGCACCGAAGTTCTACGGTCGCCATTCCAACCCGACCGTCGCCGATTTCGAATCCGCTATTGCGTCGCTCGAAGGTGCCGAATCGGCCCGCGCTTTTGCGTCGGGCATGGGCGCAGTGAGCGCGGTGATTCTTGGTATTTGTTCGTCCGGCGATCACATCGTCACGCAGCGACAGCTCTACTCGCACACCCAGCTGATCTTTCAGGCTGTGTGCCCGCGGTTCGGAATCGAAGTCACATTTGTTGACGGCACGGACCCGGACGCATGGGCGGCTGCGGTTATCCCCGGCAAGACCACGCTTGTGTTCGCCGAGACACCCGCCAATCCGAAGCTCTCGCTGGTCGACCTCGGTCCGCTCGGTGCGATCGCGGGCCCAGTCACCGTCGTTGACTCGACCTTTGCCACGCCTCTCGGGCAGCGACCCCTCGAGTATGGCGTCGATCTCGTCATCCATTCCGCCACGAAGGCCATTGCCGGCCATAACGACGCCATTCTTGGAGTCGTGGCGGGCTCTGAAGAACTGATCGCATGGATACGCGGATTCGCCGTATTGCATGGAGCCGTGGCATCCCCCTTCGATGCGCTGAATGGCCTGCGGGGGATGCGAACCCTCCCAGTGCGGCTTCGACAGCAGACGGAGACCGCTGGTGCGCTGGCCCTCGTGCTCGAGAAGCACCCGCAGATTGAGCGCGTCTTCTATCCGGGCCTGCCATCGCATCCCCAGTACGAGCTGGCCCAGCGCCAACTCGATTTACCCGGCGGGCTGCTCACCTTCGATCTTGTCGGTGGCCGCGCCGCCGGCTCGAGACTCGTCGATGGTGTGAAGTTGGTTCAACTCGCGACATCGCTCGGCGGGCCCGAGACCCTCATCACTCATCCGGCATCGACCACGCACGTGGGACTGCTGCCTGAGGAGTTGGAGGCATCGGGGATCGGCGAGGGGACCGTCCGACTGTCGTGCGGCCTTGAGCAGGTCGACGATCTTCTGGCTGACCTACAGCAGGCGTTGGACGCTCTTCGCTGAGATGCCGGAGCTTCTTGAAATTGAGACGTATCGAAAGGCGGCGGAACCCATTGTCGGTCGCACAGTTGCCGTCGTCGATGCCCCTGATGACTGGTATCTCAAGGGCGGGCTTGGACCGGCAGAGGTTGTGAGCGTGCTGCGCTCCGTGACGATTACGGCAACTGCCCGAATAGGGAAGCTGATGCTGCTCGAGACCGACGGGCCGACTATCGGCCTGCGATTTGGGATGACCGGCCGCTTGATTGTCAATGGCGATGCTGCCCTCAGTGACCTGGAGTACGGAAGTAATCGGGATAATCCCGCCTGGGATCGGTTTGCTCTGCGCTTCACCGACGGAGGGTCGCTGGTGATGCGTGATCCTCGGCGACTCGGTGGTGTGGAACTCGATCCCAACGTGTCCAAGCTTGGCCCCGACGCCGCCCTCGTCACCCTGAAGCCGTTCCGCCGGATCCTCGATGAGTCGGGGGCGCCGCTGAAGGCCCGTCTCATGGACCAGGCTCGGATTGCTGGACTTGGGAACCTACTGGTCGATGAGTCACTGTTTCGAGCAGGGCTTTCACCCGAACGGCCCGCCAAGTCGCTTCAGCCCGACGAAGCAACTCGTCTGCACCGGGCGATCCGTCAGACACTCAAGACGCTTGGCGAGCGCGGTGGCAGCCACACCGGTGATCTGCAGCCCGCTCGAGTGCGCGGTGGACTTTGCCCAAAGGACGGTGAGTCGTTGCGCCGAACCAAGGTCGGTGGGCGAACGACCTATTGGTGTCCGCATCATCAGCGTTGATCGCGCGTTGATCGCGCTACGGTCGTCGGCCGTGGTGCAAATGTGTGATGGTAAAGACATGCGGCGTCTGGTTCGGACTGGGGTGGTGGTGCTTGCGTTGCTTGGCGCGCTCATAGCAATTGCCAGTCCTGGTGTAGCAACTGCTTCGACTTTTGCGCAGGACTCCGCTGACGAGTTCGACTCGAGCGAGGCCCAGGGGACGGTGGATACCGTCCGCCGGGCGCTGATCGGCATAGCTATCGGCACTGGTGTGATGCTCGTGCTCTACATCTGGCACACCGACCCTCGCCGGCGGTTTGGGGTTGCCAGCCGGAGACGTGAACGGCAAGAGGTGGCGCAACGCATCGGCCTCGAAGACGAGTTTGTTTTGCCGGGCGAGATCGAAGACCTCGACCCCGGCTGAAACTCAACGCGTCGTTGCCCGATACTGTGTCTGGTATGGCCGACGGGTTCGATGTCGATAAAATGCTGGAACGGTTTCGTGAGCGTGCGGAAGCGGTGAAGCGCCGCAACTTGCCGCCCGTGGGTGGCGACGAACGTGCGGCATTCGTGAACCAAGCACAGACCGACTATCAGGACTTCGCCATGCTCGGTGATGCCGATGGGTCACTTGAAGATGGCATTCTTACGCTTCGTATTGATCTCCGGCCGCCCTCGGACTGATTCGGTGATGCAAGACCCACTGGCCTACGCTCAGTTAATGCCTCGAATGTGGAGAGTTCGGTGACAGACGAATCAGCGGGTGAGGACACGCCGCCTCCTCCGCCTCCGCCTCCGCCTCCGCCGCCTCCTCCTCCGCCTCCTCCTCCGTCAGCGACTCCCCCCGCGGCGGAGTCGATGTTGAGCGGCCTGGGCGGCCGCCCCACGAGCGGTGACCGTGTGTCGATCGCTGGTGTCGATCCCAACCCTCCGGCACCGGCCCCGCCGAAGGGGATGGATCCACCGCTTCCCCCTGCCGCACCTCCGTTGGCGCCTACGCCCATGGCCACGCCTTCTCCACCGACTCCCACACCTCGACCGATAGTGGCGTCGACTCTTGCAGCAGCGACTCCTGACGCTCCGCGTGCGATGCCGAATGCCGAGTCTGGCCCTGGCCTCACCGACACGTTCGGGATTGGTCAGGCCATTAGCCGACTGTCCAACGGCAGCCGGAATGCTGGCAAGGGCGCCTTCCTCGTTCTCACCCGCACGCTTTTCGATGACGAAGTCGTCGAAGTCGTCGTCCAATGCCGCTATCGAGGCGCAGACGGTGCCATGGCCTTGACGAACAAGCGCTTACTGATCGTCAACGCTCGCGAATGGAACCCAGATGTGACCCCGGTTGCCCTTGAGCCTGGACTCACTGTGCAGGGGTGGCAGGATGAGCGCTCCGCGGCGTTGGTGTTCGAACGCGGCGGCGCTGAGCTAGTTGTCGACAAGATTGGCGACCGTGAGGTAGTCCAGGATCTAGTTGGTCGAGTCCGTGCCCGCATCGAGGCTTGATTTTCTCGCCTCGGCACTCTTCAAGGGTCTGGAATCCGGTCAGAGCCGGTACATTTATCCCCCGCTGCGGACGTAGCTCAGTTGGTAGAGCGCAACCTTGCCAAGGTTGAGGTCGCCGGTTCGAACCCGGTCGTCCGCTCCAGGAATCTCAGGTCTCGGCACTGCACTGCCACGGCCTGGGATTTCATCGTTTTGTGGCGCGTTTCAAGGACTCGTCCTGGGTATGTCCGGCTAGCGCGTTCTCAGCGTCGCGTTTCAACCGTTGACCATTCTCAGGACCAGCGTTGCGTCCGTGAGTTGGAAAGGACCTGTGGGATCCTGTCAGCGGGGAGCGGTCTGCCGAAGAGGTAACCCTGGCCCTTGGAGAATCCTAAGTCGAGCAGGGTTTGGCGTTGAGCATCCGTCTCGACCCCTTCCGCCGTGATCTCAAGATCGAAAGCTTCGGCTATCGCCGCGATCGATCGGAGGAAGGCGCGGTCGGCGGAGTCCCCGGGTAGGGGCTGTACGAACCATCGGTCGATTTTGATTTCGGTAATGGGTAGAGATCGAAGACGAGACAGCGAGCTTGTGCCCTGCCCGAAGTCATCAAGCGACACTTGGATCCCCGCAGACCGGATGTCGTTGAGGCAAGCCATCGAGAGGGTCTCGTCCCGCATCACGGATGTCTCGGTTACTTCAATGCAAAGTTGAGAAGGATGAAGTCCAATCGTGGAGCACATCTCGACCACGCGTTGCGCCAAGCCCGAATGATGCAATGTTGTGCTCGAGAAATTCACGCGGAGTATCGGTCCGGACTGGCCGAACCCCCAGTCGATGAACCTACGAGCAGCGGTTTCGAGCGTCTGGAGGTCGATGCGGACTATCAAGTCTTTGTCTTCTGCTACCGGAATGAATAAATCGGGACTCACGAGACCCAATCTTGGGTGGATCCATCGGACGAGCGCTTCGAATGACATGATCTCGCCGGTAGCCAATAAGACCTCAGGCTGATAAAAGGGTTCGAATTGCTGCTCGGTCACAGCCATTTCGATTTCGCGTTCGTAACCGAATCGAGTCTGACGGTCGATGAGGCGCTCGCGGGATGCCTCACGGGAGGTACCAGAACCAACGCGCGTAGATTCAGCGAGCGCCGAGTAGCACTCCTGAATGGACTGAGCAGGGGCGAAGTCGTTACCCAGCTGAACATAACCAGCGGACACCGCGGGACGGATGATGTGATGGTCTACCCGTTGCGGAGAAGAGACGATTGCCAGCAACTTGTCACTGACCGCTTGCCAGTCGCTGCGAGTGTCGGAAGTCGTATCTTCGACCATGATGAAGTACAAGGTCGACCTTGAGATTAGACCGTTGAGGCCTTGGGCCGAGTCAAGTTCCTCCCTGAGTCCGTCGAGAATCGATCGCTGCAGCTCTGCGATCACTTCTGGTTGGTAGTTCTCGGAATAACTGGTTGCGTCGAGCAACTCGAACAGCACCAGACATCCTGTCTGTCCATTCTCACGCATGGACTGGAGTGCCCCGCGCATGGAATTCTCGTTGGGGTAGTTCGTTGAACGGTCGATTCGCGAATCTCGTTGGAGCTCTGTTGTCGCCAGGTTGGCCTCAAGCAGGCTTGCGAGTTTGATCGTGAAATGGCGAAGGAAGAGTTCGTCGGCCTCTTGTCGCTCGCTGTTCCAGACATACGTCACCGCTCCCCAATTGGGGTGCTTGCTGAGATCAAATATTTTTGTCGCGAAGTTTGTGTCTGACCCGCACGCGGTATGAAGCCCATTTCTGAAGAAGTCGTCCATGTCGGTCTGGCTAGCGGATAGACCCCAGGACGTCTTCTCGTTGGCTGGACCTAGAGGTGCGACCGTGAGCAGTCCGCCGAATAGGTCGGCGTTCTCTCCGAGAGCGACCAAGGACCCAACTGTGCGGTCTTTTTCGAGGATGTGAACGTATACCTCCTTGAGACTCCAACCCGCTTTGAGTTCCGCCATGAACCTCTCGAGAAGGGGGGACACGGTCCTGGCGGTCTCTGCGGAGTCGACTACTGCCTGGGTGGGCTCCAATAGGAAGAAAGCATCATCGTTTCGCCTCTCCAATACAGCGGTAGAGATGTTGCTCATTTCGTCAGTTGCCGCAAGTTTTCGGTTGACATCGAGGAACTCGGACCAGCGCTGAAACCCATCCAAGAACGCACGAGTCACGGCCCGCTGGCCCATTGAGACGTAGGCGTGCGGCGTATCGAAACCAACGGTGAGTCCGAGAAAGATAATGCATGGATCAATGACGTCGGCGGCCACGGGAAGGGGATACAGGTGGGCTGTCAGATGCTCCGCTTGGAGCGTGAATGTCGATTCCCTACTAGTTGGGTTGTGGCGAGACATCTCGTTGCCTCGCAGAATCTTCTTCAGTTCTGCTTCGCTTATCCCCAAGTCCTTAGACATGTAGAGGATGTCGACCGACCGGTTGGAGGCCCTACCGCAGATAGCGACCCCAAGGACGTTGATCCGTGTGAGCAACTGCCTGTATGCACTGAGAAGTTCGCCAAGGCTTGCAAAGTCATTGAACTTCTCGTTGCTATAGCCGTGGGCGTCACCATGGAATGCCAGGATGTCCTGCAACACCGCCTCAGATTCGGTTTGTTGACCGATCAGACCGAGCATTTGACGTCGAGCAAGGTCGTCGCTCGCAGGCGGCGCCGATACAGCCGTGCCCTTTGGCACTCGGGTGAAGAATCGGTGTCTCAGCATGGGTTCGCTCGGCGCCCATCCGGGTACACGGTTGCCGCGACCTGGTGCTTCACAACAAGATTGGTTTCTTGGGTCTGTCTGACCTGATCAACGCTGATGACCACAGGTACTCCTCGGACAGGACACGGCGATTGAAGCTTGGGTCACTTGCCAAACAGGAGAGAACCGTGGTGGTGACTAGGTCGATGAGGACTCAAGGCTCTCGATCATGGTCTTGAGGGTCGGTAGCACGACGTCAGGGTTGAGATCCTTTTCGTGGCTGACTTCAGCGACCAATCGGCTGCTTTGGAGCGCCTGTTTCACTCGGGGATCGTTTGGATCATCGAGTGCCCGGAGCATCTGCATGATCCTTGGTGAGTTGTACACCTCAAGGGCCTGTAGTGGTTTTTCGGTGAGGATCGATGCAAAGACATCGGCGATGATCTCGGTCTCGCTGGCTCGGCGCCAGATCATCCATGCCGCGAGTCCAGTACCAGCAATACACATTCCGTGTGTCCACCAGTACGCAGCCGTGTACGGGCCACCAAAGTAGAAGAACACGGGAACAGAAGCAGTGAAGATTAAGCCCAAGCCGATTCCATACGAGCGTCCTTGCCTGAACTTCTGGGCAAGATCCACAAAATGGGCCGCAGCCAGCAGTCCGACGATGATTGCGATCACAATGACGATAAGCGTCGACGCCATTTTCGGCTTCATAGGCGTGATCGCGTCTGGCGAGATCAGGAGCCAAACTGATACAAGCAGGCCGAATCCTGCACTAGCCAAACTGATGAATCGCCAATTCTGACCACGTGTGACCCGGCCCCTAGCCAAGAGAAGATACAAGAAGGCTGGCAGATGAGCGAGGGCGCTAAGTTGGCCAGCGACGGCGACTCCAGAATTCATATCGTAGAGCGCATTCGGAGTGAGCAAACCATGAGTCAGCACCATCAGAGAAGAACTGAACAGACCCGCTGAGACCAGCGAATTTTCCTCGTAACTATTCGCCAAGGAGAGCCATAATGCGTACCCGGCAGCGGCGGCGCAGGCAATCGCCGAGGCGATCATCACGACAGCGATGAGGCTTGGCTTTTGGTAGAGGCCGATCTGAGACGAGCCGAGATAGATCGAAGGGACGAAGGCAACTAGCGTGAGAATCGTCGCACTCAGCCACAGTTGACGGCCCGTCGACAAGATAGGGTCCGCTTTGACTGATGTCATGGAATTCCTTTCAAGTCGGCAGTTGCGCGTGATGATATCACCGATGAGAATAGTATTTGAGCGCTGGTTAGGAAACCGTTTTAGACACAGGTCTATCTCGCTTGACAGTGGTAGAGGTCGAATCGTTCCCGACTTCGCCGTTTGGACTCGAAGAGGGCAAGCTGGCAAGAGGATGCACCATGTGACTACCGATAACCGATGACGGTCGACCCGATTCGGATCAAGCGACCGGGGGTGTTGGTCCGTGTCGGTTGGACGAGTCTCGGCCTGCTTTCGGTCGGAGTCGGGGGGGTCGGCATTGTCGTGCCCGGGCTCCCGACCACCGTATTTTTCATCATCGCGGCTTGGGCCTTCTCGAAGTCGAACCGCCGCCTAGAAGCGTGGGTGCTCAACCTGCCGACGGTCGGCCCACTGGTCTGTGACTATCGAGCCGGGCTTGGCATTCCGCGTCGGGCCAAAGCCACAGCGGTTGTGATGATCGTCTTCTTCGCGGGCTTGAGTGTCGGACTTGTCGACGGTTTGATCATTCGAGCTGTCATCATCGGAACCGCAGCCGTGGGCCTGTTGGTCGTGCTGGTGGTTGCCCCCACCAAGGAGGCGGTACTGGAGGCGAGGAAGTCAGCAACGTGAGACCCGGGTTCAGTGTGTGGATTCTCGGCGTTGTCACCATCACCGCGTACGGCTCATGGTTTTACGGGTTTGGTGTGTTGATCGGACCCATCCAGGATGATGTCGGATGGTCGACGAGCATGCTTGGTGCGACGTTCGCGGCTGCCCAGGTGATCGCCGGGATCGGGGCGTTCGTCGCTGGGCGCCTGCTCGACCGGTTTGGCGCGGTTGGACCGTTCGGCGTTCAGGCGGTTTTCGGCGCAGGGCCGCTGCTTGCCGCAACCTGGGCGGAGGACATCCTCGTCTTCGCAGTGCTGTATGCCATCGGCGGGGGAGTGATCGGCGCTAGTGGCTTCTACCACGTCACTACTGTTGCCGCGGCACGTATCCACCCCACAGCACCAGCGAAGGCGATCGCCAAACTCACTCTTATCGGTGCGTTCTGCAGCCCCATCTTCATCCCGTTGACAGCGCTCGTGGCCGATGTATACGGCTGGCGGGTCGGAGCGAGGATGCTGGCGTTGCTGGCGTTGGGTGGCGCGCTCGCAGGTATGGCGTTGAGACAGGAATCCTCCAGCGGCGGACATGGTCCTTCGGAGAGTCCGATCTCCGCGCTTCGTCTGGCCCTCCGATCGTCGGTCGTGCGACGGATGTTCGCCGCCTATATAGCGGGAGGCATCGCATTCTCGACAGTGCTCGTGTACCAGGTTCCGATCATGATGCACAGCGGTCTCTCGCTGGGGTTGGCCGGCTTGTTCGCTGGATTCCGGGGTCTGTGCCAGATCCTGGGTCGGGTTGGATTGACGCGTGCACTCACTCGTTGGGGGTCGGGGCCGCTGCTACTCGCGGCCTATGCGCTCAGCGCCGGCGGGGTGGTATTACTCCTGGTTGGTGAGGTGGCTGCGGCGGTGGGGTTTGCTGTCTTGGCCGGCACTGGGTTCGGCGCAACGAGTCCACTTCAGGCGATCCATTCGAGCGAGCGGTTCGCCACCGCCGACCTTGGTCTTCTCATGGGGATGCAGGGTGCTGTTCTCGGGTTGGCCGGAGGGCTTGGCCCCTTGCTCGGTGGCGCCATTCGCGATGCTACGGGATCGTGGACCTGGGTCGTCATCGCGGCGGCCGGGTCCTTGCTGATCGGCGCTGCCCAGATGCGAGACGCGTAGCTGCGACACCAGGGAGGCCCCGACATGCCGGCGAGTTAGGCGAAGGCGATGCCGGGGTACTGGTCGGCGGCCACCTCAGCGACCCGGGCCGCGTAGCGGGGGGCACCGCCGAAGTAGGCCTGGTAGCGGATCGTGCCTTCGTGGTGGCCGGCGACGTTGGAGTTGTAGCCGGTGAACCAGCCCTTGCTGCGGCGAAACATCATCCGCTCGTGGGCACGGATGACCTCATCGACCCACGTCTGCTCAGCCTCGGCCGTCGCCTCGATCCGGGTGCAGCCACCCGACCGGGTATGCGTGAGGAGGTTGGTCACCCAGTCGACACCGGTCTCGATGGCGCGGGGGAAGTTCGTGGATCCCGACACGCTCTGTGGGCCTGCGACCATGAGCATGTTGGGAAATCCGTGGGCAAGCACCCCCATGAAGGTCCGCGGGCTGTCATGCCAGCGGTCGGCCAGCGACTGTGCGTCGACGCCGCGGATGTCGATCCTGTCGTAGCCGCCGGTAATGGCATCAAAGCCGGTGGCGTAGACGATGACATCCAGGTCGTGGTGCTCTGCCGTGGTCTGGATGCCGATGGGTGTGATCCGCTCGATCGGCGTCTCAGCCAGATCCACCAGGTGGACGTTGTCGCGGTTGTAGGCCTCGAAATAGTTCGTTTCAAGCGGCAGTCGTTGCATACCGAAGCCGTGGTCGCGGGGGATCAGTTTCTCGGCAAGAACAGGATCGTTGACCCGCTGACGGATCCGGTTTGCCATGTACTCCGACATCTCCTGATTGGCGGCTTCGTCGAAGAAGATCTCAGCGAAGTTCGCGACAAGGATCGCAAAGCCGGGCTCGGTGTAGAGATGATCCCAGAACTCGCGGCGCTCATCGGCGCTGAGATTCCAGAAGCCCCGCCAGTCGGGCACGTGTTCAAATCCTCCTGGCGATTCGGCACATTGGGAAAAAATCTCGGCGTAGCGGGCGCGAATGTTCGCCATCTCGGACTCGGAGATGGGCGAGTTGTTGAGCGGCGAGCTCCAGTTGGGACGACGCTGGAAGACCTTTAGTTCGCCGACTTTGTCGGCGAGTTCACCGATGACTTGGATGCCGGTGGCTCCGGTGCCGATCACGCCGACCCGACATCCCTCCAAGGCGATGGGCTCCTTGGGCCAGTGGTAGGTGTGGAACGACTCGCCGTCGAACTCGGCCATGCCGTCGTAGTTCGGCAGTGTCGGCATCGAGAGCGGTCCGAGACTCGTGATGACGAACCGGGCCACATAGCTCTCGCCTGATGCGAGCTCGATCGTCCATTCGCGAGCGTCCTCATCCCACGACATGGCGTTGACCCGGGCACGGAATCGCATGTGCTGTCGCAGGTTGAACTTGTTTGCAACGAAGTTCAGGTAGCGGAGGTTCTCGGGCTGGCCGGAGAATCGTTCCTTCCAGTCCCATTCGTCGAGTACTTCTTGGGAGAAGGAGTAGCCGTAGGTGTAGCTCTCGGAGTCGAAGCGGGCGCCGGGATAGCGGTTGCGGTGCCAGGTGCCGCCGAGGTCATCGTCACCCTCGAGCACGATCGCGTCGATACCGAGATCCACGAGCCGCTTGATCTGATAGATACCTGAAACGCCAGCACCGATAATGACGACTTCGTGGCGGTGGGGACCAGAGTTGCTCACGGTGTCACGCTAGTGAGGCGATGAAGCGGCCGACGAATCAGCCCCGTATGGTCACGGAGATGAGTGGACGTCGCGTTGTAGTCACTGGAGTCGGCCGAGGTCTCGGCCGCAAGCTCGCCGAGATCTTCATTCAGCGTGATGATCATGTGTGGGGAACCAGCCGAAATGGCGACGGCCCACCAGGTATGCGGCGACACGTGTCGTTGGAGTTACGAGACGAGACCTCGGTCATCGCCGCAGCAGCCGATATCGCATCCCAAACCACCAGCATCGATCTCTTGATCAATTGCGCCGGCACCGACTCCCGTAGCTTCGGCGCGTCGCTCAGCGAACGTGGCCCATTCGATCTCGATGCCGACACGTTCAACGCTGTCGTGGAGGTGAACGCCACTGGTCCGATGCTTGTGACTCGGCACCTCCTCCCACTCTTGCGAGCGGGTCATGACGCCATGGTGGTGAACATCAGCTCCCAGCTCGGCTCGATACAACTCGCCGCGGGTATGGGCCCAGACACGGCCTACTGCGTCTCGAAAGCGGCGCTCAATATGTTGAGTGTGAAGTCGGCAGCCGAACTTCGTGGGGACGGCGTTGGCGTGGTCATGATTCACCCAGGTTGGGTGCAAACCGATATGGGCGGTCCATCGGCTTCGCTCACCGTTGATGAATCAGGACAGGCGATCGTCAACACCATCGACGCACTATCGATTGCCGACACCGGTCGGTTCATGCGCTGGGACGGCTCCGATCACCCTTGGTAGCGGCAAGTCCGTTTATTGGACGTAGTCGAACGGCGCACCTACGTTGCCTTCATGGACCCAGCAGTTCCCGGTATCGATATTGCTTCCGTCGACAAGGCGCTTTCGACGACGCGAGTGGTCCGACGTCGCCTCGACCTCGAACGCCCCGTCGACGACGAGGTGCTACTCGAGTGCATCGACATCGCCGAGCAGGCACCGACAGGAGGCAACCAGGGCAGTCGGCGATGGATCATCGTGCGCGATCAGGCCGTGAAGGACCAACTGGCTCTGCTCTACCTGGCGGCCGCGGGCGAGTGGATGATCGAGTCGGCCGACAAGATCGGCGGCACCGGTCACCCGCAGGAGCGGGTCATGGCCTCTGCTGCGCACCTCGCCCGTCATCTCGCTGAGGTTCCGGCAATCGTGATCCCCACGATCATCGGGACTCACGACAACAGTGGCCGACCCGGCCTGTTCGATTCGGTGATCCAATCTGTATGGAGCTTCTCGGTGGCGCTCAGAGCCCGCGGCCTCGGTTCGGCCTACACCACAGCAATTCTGGGTAAACGAGACGAGCTGGCCGAGTTGTTGGGGGTGCCCGAAGGTATGACCCAGATAGCGATGCTTCCGGTGGCATGGACCAAAGGCACCGAGTTTCGGCTTGCACCCCGTCTACCCGCACGGGAGATCACCTATTTCGACCGATTCAGCCGTACCTGGGAGCGAGGGCCGAGTAATCCGGAATCGCTGGCGGACGGGCCCGGCACCGTGGTGGAAGTCGATATCAAGGCGCCGACCGAGGTTGTTTGGCCCTATGTCTCCAACATCTCGTTTGGTGCTGAATTCAGCGATGAGTTCATGGGCGCGCGGTGGGCTGATGAGGTCGAAGAACCCAGACTTGGAGCTCGCTTCATCGGGTCCAATGCGAACGAACACCTCGGTGAATGGGACCTCGACTGCTTTGTCAACCGCTACGAGGAGAACCGGTCCTTTGGCTGGGCAACGTCGGACAAGGACAATCCCGGCGCCCGGTGGTGGTTCGACAGTACGCCGATCGCAGGTGCCACTCGGCTTCGCTATTCGGTGGCACTCGGACCCGGCCCGTCGGGTCTCACCATGGCGATCACCAACATGCCCGACAAGGAGTCGCGGATCATCGCTCGGCGGATCGAGAACCTACGCGCCAACATGACCAATGTTGTGAACGGCATCAAGGAAGCCGCAGAGCGAGATGCGGCTGCCCAGCGGCACGAACGAGATGAAACCAAGAGCAAGCCGCCACTTCATTGAATCGCACCCACTGATCGAGAAGAACAGTGGCAAGTGAATTTGACCGGTCGTTGTCGACACGGGCGAAACGTTGGATCTAGCTGACACACGACGACGAATGAAAACGGAGTAGATACAACGATGGATGCAATCGCAGCAGCAAGAAGCATGCGAGGTTCGGTTGGTATGTTGGCCATGCACTGGCTCATGTGCCCATCGACGGCAGAGAAGGCCACGGCTGCCGGTTTGCCCGAAGGGATCGCTGGCTATGCGGTCGGGCGACTCGGCGTGCTCGGGGACTGCCCGGTGGACGACCTGATCACGGCGGCGTTTTTCTGGGAGCCCGAGTACATGAGGACGCAGGCAACCGCAGGTCGTGCTGTGAAGAGTCCACACGAGGGTGCGGCCGTCTATGTCCGGCTCTGTCAGGAGTGGGGCACCCAGCATCTCGCTGACTTCGACGGGAACGAACGACTGAGCGAACTCGCGGGGCGGGTCGTGAGCGCGGCATCGCCCGACGGGGCTCCGACCTTTGCTGGCTGGCGCGATCAGTCGCTACCGGACACCGGCCCGGCTCGCACGATGCAATTGATGCAGACGATGCGGGAGCTCGGATTCGCTCGCCACTGCTCGGCAGTTCAGGCGGCAGAGATGAGCCCCGTCGAGGCCATCATGAGCGGGCCCACTGGTGCATGGAACGCCCGGTTCTTCGGCTGGCCCGAGCCGTACCCAGATGGCGAGCCGCTTCGCGACGCCCGCAACGAGATCGAGGCCGACGGCAATATTCGCCATGCGGCGGACTTCGAGGTTCTGACCGATGACGAGCGCGACGAGTTTGTTGCTCTTGCCAAAGGGGCCCGCAACTACGCGGGCGAACGAGTGACGCCGGAAACCGGGGCGGCCCTGCCGAACTGATCGCTGCGGCATTCATCTGTCGTCTCGCAATGTCGTACGCCGAGAACTATCCGCGGCCCGAACCCGCCATCGATGACTTCGCCCGCCTGGCGGTGTCACTCCTGATGATGGAGTGACACGATCCTTCCGACTGATGGCGCTACCTCGCCGTTGTACACGTCGGCCCATGTCATCTCAGCGAGCTCAGGACCGTTCGTCGCTTCGATCTCGAGCCATGTGAGGCTTTCCGTCACGAACTCGGTGAGCGCCTGGGTGGTCCGGTCTTCGTAGGCAGCGGGGCCCCAGTCGGCGCGACGACGAGCAACCTCGGTCGGGGCGAAGAACATCTGCGGTCTCGGCCCGGCAGTGACTTCCGCGGGCGGCGCATCGTGATGGCTTAGTCCAACGGTCATCGAATACGCGAGATTGTCCTGCAGTCGATCGTGGATGGCGGCACGCACGCCGGCGTTACCCGCCATGTCGATGCATACAGATGACACGTTGGCGATGTCGTCGAGTTGGCCGTAGGCGAGGACCTGGTCGTAGATCCCGAGTGCTGCGACGAAGTCTTTGTTGGATGGTGACGTGACGGCGACGACCTTGAGACCGGCTCTGGCGGCGGCGCGCTGGGAGAATCCGATTGCAGTTTTGGACGAGGCGGACATCACGACGACCTGGTCGGCCCCGAAATAGTTGTCGTCGGCGAAGAATTCGTCAGCCAGGAACCCGGTGAGAAAGAGGCCACGGAGAAGGGCATGACGGTCCTCGGCCCCATCGCCAGTTTCGTACCACGGGTCGTGTGCGGTGTGGACGTAGTTGCGGTAGACGGCGGCGTGGGCTGCCCGGTGGTCGCCGTCGTCGCGGAACCCATCGGAGATCTTGCGTGCGGTGATGGTGACGTACTGAGCCATGGGGAACCAGCCGTAATAGCGTCCGCCCTCGGCGATGTCTGGATGGGTTGACTCGATGATGTCGGCCCATCCCATCGCCGGCACACGGCCCCAGCCATCGGCGGTCGGGAAGAAATCCCAGTAGCCGAGCATGTCGCCGGCCACCGCGTAGGTGATGTTGTTGGCGGTGAGGGCGAATCGGTCGACGCGAAGTCGCACTTGCCCGGGTTCGAGAGGCTCCACGTTTTCTTCGATACGTCGCGTCTCGCCGTGGTTCGTTCGGTTGACTTCGAGGATTGTGTTCTTCACGGGCGCTCCGGAGGATGAGTGAGTTGAATGAGACGAGTTGACGCTGACAGGATCGTCGAACCTGGCATGAAGCCATAATCGGTACTGGCTAGTCAATCCGTCGATCAGGTTCAATCACCCTGCCCCTCCCCGTCAACGTTGAGCAGATACGTTCGCATGACATCTACGGTGAGGTCTGCCAGGAGGCACCATGACCAAACGTCCGAATATCCTCTTCATCATTACGGATCAGCAACGGGCCGCTGACACGGGGTTTATGGGGAACCATGTCGTGCGCACCCCTCACCTCGATGCGTTGGCTGCGCGGGGCACGGTGTTCGACAACGCATGGGTTGCCAATCCGATGTGCATGCCGAACCGGTCGACAATCATGACGGGTCGCATGCCAAGCGCTCATGGCGTGATTTTCAACGATCGGTCGCTGGAACTTGGCGCAGCTACTCATGTGCGTCAGTTCCGCGAGGCCGGGTACCGAACGGCCCTTTTTGGAAAATCGCATCTTCAGCATGGGATGAGCCGGAACTCAGTCACCGAGTTCGACCTAGCTGCGACAGTCGATCACGGCTATGGCCCTGGATGGGATGAGCTCGAGAATGACGAGCTCTACGAAAATGGTCCACCGGAGTTCCCCGACGACTTCTACGGCTTCGGCCATGTCGAACTCTCGATCGACCACGGGGCTCGGGTCTCGGGCCACCACTTGCAGTGGGCCCTCGACAAGGGCGGGCGTTACGAGGATCTCATGGTGCCGATCACGGCGGAGTCTCCGGCCAAGAGGCGCTCCGATCGCTGGTGGCAGGTCTATCAACCGCCCTACGACGAGGACCTTCACAGCACGAACTTTGTTACCGAGCGCACTATCGACTTCATCAACGACGCCGTTTCGGCGGACGAACCGTTTTACACCTGGGCTTCATTCCCGGACCCCCACCACCCGATGACGCCTCCCGGGCGATGGTTCGATCGACATGACCCCGCCGATATGGAACTTCCAGTATCGATCAACGATCCGCTTGAGCATGCGCCTGAATACCTCAGGCGCTTCCAGGCGAATGGACTGGCCACTGCCACTCAGCGGAGTTGGGTGGCCCCTGCCGGCGCAACAGACCATGAGCTGGTCAAGGAATGCATAGCCGCCACCTATGGAGCGATCGAGTTCATCGACGATGGCGTTGGGCGGATCCTTGCCGCCATCGAGGCGAATGGTGAGCTCGACAACACCATCGTCGTCTTCACCGCTGATCACGGCGACATGATGGGCGAGCACGGGTTGATGCTGAAGGGGTTCATGCCCTTCCGCGGCACTCAGCAGGTTCCGTTGGTGATTGTGGATCCGTGCCGGTCACCTGGTCGTACGGGCTCGCTGAGTGGGAGCATTGATCTGGCGCCCACGCTGATGGATATCTGTGACATTCAGCCCCACGACGGCATTCAGGGCCGAAGTCTGGCGCCGGTGCTCGATGACCCGTCGGCAAGTGTTCGAGATCATGTGCTGATCGAACAGGATCGACGAGCGGCCGTCACCCGCGGTCGAATCCCACATCGGATCCGAACGCTTATTTCTCGCGATGGATCGGAATACACCCGCTGGAACACGGGTGAGTCGATGTTGTACGACCTGTCCGAGGACCCCCATGAGCTGGAGGAACTCAGTCATGCGGACGCCACTCGAAAGGCTGTCCAAGACGACCGTCTTGTCGGCGCACTAATGGAGGCTGCCGACGATTCGCGAGGCGCCCCCGTCGCTGCGCGATCATGACGAGTCAGCACAAACAGGAGCGCCATGTCCGAAGACCCAATCCTGATTGCCGGCGGCGGGATCGCCGGGCTGACCCTTGCCCTGACCTGTCACCAACTCGGCGTGCCGGTCCGAGTGTTCGAGTCGACGCGTGAGTTGCGCCCGCTGGGTGTTGGGATCAATGTTCAACCAAACGCGGTTCGTGAGCTGATCGACCTTGATCTGGGCGACCATCTACCAAAGATTGGTGTGGCCACACAGGAGTACGGCTTCTTCACCAAACACGGCAAAGAGATCTGGAACGAGCCCCGCGGTCTTGAGGCCGGCTACTCGTGGCCTCAGTACTCCGTGCACCGTGGCCGGCTGCAGTTGATGCTGCATGATGCCGTGGTCGATCGCCTGGGTTCCGCTGCGGTACAGCTCGGTTCTCGAGTCACCGGCTACGTGAACGACGGTGACTCGGTCCGCCTTCAGGTCGAAGTCAACGGCGAGGCGACTGAAGTCAGCGGTCCGCTAGCGGTCGCCGCTGATGGGTTGCACTCCGCGATTCGTGCGCAGATGGTGCCCGATGAGGGCCCGCCTATCTGGGGTGGTGCAATCCTGTGGCGCGGCTGCACTCGGGCCAAGCCGTTCCGCACCGGCGCGTCGATGGCGATCATGGGTAAGCCGCATATCCGATTTGTGACCTACCCGATCTCAGACGCCGACCCTGACACCGGTGAGGCGCTGATCAACTGGATTGCGGAGACAACATTTGATCCCAGCCACGGCTGGGCTCGAGAAGACTGGAACCGTCGCGCCGACAAAGCCGATTTCATTGACAACTATCGCGACTGGGACGTCGACTGGATTGATCCCCTCGACTTGATCGAACGCACTGCGGAAGTCTTCGAATACCCGATGGTGGATCGAGACCCGCTCGACTCATGGACTGACGGACGGGTCACACTCATGGGTGACGCCGCCCACATCATGTATCCGGTCGGTTCAAATGGGGCGAGCCAGGCGATCATCGACGCCCGCAAGATTGGCCGGGGGTTTTTGGACCATGGTGTCAACCCGGATGCCATGGCGGCGTTTGAGAACGAGGTGCGTCCAGCCTCAGGCCGCATGATCCTTGCCGGACGAGGATCAGGGCCCGATTCTGTGGTCACCATCGTCGAGGAGCGCTGCGGCGGCGAGTTCGACGACATCAATGATGTGATGCCCTATGACGAGCGGGCCGCACTCTCCGACAAGTACAAGAAACTCGCTGGGTTCGACATTGAAACCCTGAATGCTCGTCCGCCGATCATTGAGCCAGGATCCCGGGTCGGGTAGAGGTCGCAAGACATGAAGCTGTTCTCGCACAAGAAACGTCCGGTTCATCTCGGTCCCTACCCGTTGGAACGACTTCCCCACGCCGCTGACCCAGCTTCGACACCGCTCGGCAGCGCCGGCCAGCGTCGCGCCGAAGATCGCCAGCCCGGCCCTCACTCGGCAACGCATGCGTACAGCCTCTATCTCGATCTCTTCGACGAGGAACGGACCGGTGACGTTTCGCCGGAAGCACCAATTCCAGACGATCCAGCCGAGCGGTCCCGCAACCTGAAATCAGGCCTCTACTTCCTTGACGCGGACATGGCGGGGTGCGGCATCATCCCTGATGAGGCATGGACAGGAGAGCAGCAGCCACACCGGTTCGCAGTGGTGAGCCTTGTCGCCCACACCCGCACGCATGGGTCGGTACAGCCTGGCGACGAGTGGATTGACGGCACCCGCCAAGCAAACGCCGACCTCCGTGCCTCAGAACTCGGCGTGATAACGGCGTCCTACATTCGACGACTCGGCTTCGATGCGATCGCCCACACCCCGACGGCAACCGACCTTGATCTCGAACGAGTGGCGTTGCAGTGCGGCCTGATTGAGCGTCGCCGCGGCGAGCTACGAGCCCCGTTCCTCAAGTCTGGGTTCGCATTGTCGGTCGTGTCGACCGATATGGAACTCACCCCCGACGCACCGCTCGCTCGGCGAGGGCCACTGGCCCGTTTGCGGTCAACGTCTGGGCTCGGATGGGTTCTTGGTTGGGGCGGAACAAGAGCCGGATTCGGACGGCTCAACGGAGACCACCGGCCGCTACACATGGGCCGTTACCCGATGGAACGGATCAAGCGCGTCGAGGAAGCCACGACGCTGATTCTTCCCGACGAGATCGAACGGGTGCCAGTTCGCGCCGGCGGCTTCCCGCGAGCGGCCAATGGCGACATGGGGCCGAAGTTTGAGGCTGATGTGAAGGTGTTCGCCTTCAAGACACCACAAGCTCAGAGTTATGTGCAGCAGATCGCGGCGATGGTTCCGTATCAAGATGGCGACACCGCTGACTCGCCGGCGCCGCGGACCTCGGATCCCGATCACAACGCCAACGCGCTGAAGGCGCTAGCGCATCACCTCGGCGGCGACATGGTCGGCGTGTGCGAGGTACCGAACTACGCCTGGTACTCCCATCGAGGTGACGGGTCAGTCATCGAACCGGATCACAAGAACGCTGTGGTGATCCTGCTCGATCAGGGCTACGAAACAATGGAGGGAGCCAGCGGCGACGATTGGGTGAGTGGTGCGCAGTCGATGCGGGCCTATATGCGTGGTGCCCAGATCGCCGGGATCATGGCGGAACACATTCGATCGCTCGGATATGGGGCTCGCTCCCACACCAACCGACTGTCGGAGGTGTTGCACATCCCCCTCGTTTTAGAGGCCGGCCTCGGCGAGATGAGTCGGATTGGCGAGTTGGTGCTCAACCCGTTCGTGGGTCCCCGCTTCAAATCTGTGGTGGTGACCACCGACATGGCGTTGACCGCTGACAAAAAGATCAACTTCGGCCTTCAGGACTTCTGCCAGAAGTGCACGAAGTGCGCCCGCGAGTGTCCATGTGGGGCAATTCCGTTCGGTGACAAGATCATGTTCAACGGGTACGAGACGTGGAAACCCGATGTCGAAAAGTGCACGAAGTACCGGCTCGGCAACATGAGGGGTGCCGCCTGCGGTCGGTGCATGAAGACTTGCCCGTACAACATGGAGGGCGTGCTCTCCGAGCGACTGTTCCTCTGGTCGGCAATCAAGTTCCCGTTTACCCGTCGCACGATTGCCAAGCTTGATGACACGGCGCGCAACGGTTCGATAAATACGGTCAAGAAGTGGTGGTGGGACCTTGAGTGGAAGGGGGATCGCACCGTTGAACCGCAGAAGGGAACGAATGCTCGCGAGTTGGACATGAACGGCGGACGGATCGCCGATAAGCAGAGGATCGCCCTCTATCCGCCCGATGTGCTCCCACCCGGAGACGCTCAGGGGGTACCAGTCAAGCTTGATCGTAAAGCTGCAGTAGTGCGCGGTGAGCAGGCGGAATCTCCGGCTGCGGCACGGGCTCGCACCGGCCGATAGTCGACCTTCGACTCGACGATGAAAGCGCGACATGAGCCCTAGGCGTCCTAGCCTGCGCCAATGTTCGAATCTTGGGGAGACGGAGCGCGTTCGCTGACTGACGCAGTCACGGCACTGACTGGAGGAAAGGGTGGCGCCTACCCGAGCGGTACCTCACTGTTGATCCGGGGCGCAAGCGAGTCGGTGATCATCGACCCGTCAGTCACGGTGGTCGAGAAAGGCGCACCTGTCGGTGTCGACGCGGTGATCAACAGCCACGGCCACGAGGACCACATGGCTGGCAACGGTTCGTTCCCCAACGCTCGAATCCATATTCACGACGATGACCTGCCTGCCGCACACGGGATCGACGGGCTCCTCGCGATCTTTGGCTACAACATCGACGACAACCCGGAGATGGCGCTCAAGTTTCAAGAGGAGTTCCATTACACCCCTCGTCCCGATGCCACCGGGTTTCAGGATGGGCACGTGTGGGATCTTGGCGGCGGCGTGTCTGTCGAGGCAGTTCATCTTCCGGGGCACACTCGCGGCCATAGCGGCTTCCGGATCACCGGCGGTATCTTTTTCCTGTCCGACATCGACCTCAGTGGTTTCGGCCCGTACTACGGCGATGTATGGAGCGACCTGGATCAGTTCGAGGAGAGTCTGGTCATCGCTCGCGAAGAGGACGCCAAATATTACGTGACGTTCCACCACAAGGGAATCATCGAGGAGCGCGAGACGTTCCTGCAGATGCTCGATTCCTTCGAGGCGGTTATCCCTCGGAGGCATCAGGCGATGCTCGACTTCCTGGCCGAGCCCAGGACGATTGCTGAGATGGTCGAGCATCGGTTCGTCTATCGGCAGGGCGTCGACGTCGTATTCGCTGATTCGGTGGAGGAGCGCACGGCTCGACTGCATGTTGCCCGCATGAGGACCCGAGGCGAGATCGAAGATTTCGGCAACGGCTTGATCCGGGCCGTCTAGGAGATCCAGATGACGAACACATGGTCCCTGTATCGAGAGATTCGCGAACTGCTTCTTGGACAGCTCGAGTCGTTGAGCGTCGAGCAGACCGAGATGATGGTGCCTCTATGTCCGCAGTGGCGGGTCGTCGATGTGGTCTCGCATGTCTGTGGGCTCAATGCTGATCTCGTTGGCGGCATGAGGGTCGGCCTCGGCATCGAAGAGAACACGGCCCGGCAGGTTGCAGACCGCACTGGTCACACCTTGGCCCAGGTCGCTGCAGAGTGGCGGGGCTACGGCGATCGGATTGAGGAGCTTTACGCGGAGATCCCTGGCATCGGTGCCGCCCTCGTGGCCGATCTGGTCATGCATGTCCATGATGTCCAGCACGCGCTCGGTTTGGAGATCGATCGAGAAGGTCCTGGTGTGGCTCAGGCGGCAGCTCGTTATGTCGACGTGTTGAAGGCTCGGGTTGCTGAGCATCTCGGCGTGGAGATCGAGATCAACCTCATCGACGGCGAGCCCGCAACTGGTGGGTCGGCGGACCTGCGTCTCGATGCCACGTCGTACGATTTTCTGCGATCGATTGGGACTCGCCGTAGCCGAGGCCAGATCGAGGCGCTGGATTGGACCGGTGACCCAACGGCAGTCCTCGACGGAGCATGGCAGGTGTACGGCGACTTTCCCGCCGCCGACGTGTCGGTGTGATCTCGGCCGAGGTGGTGAAGCGAACGTGTGTTCGCTAAGGTTCACGCAATGCACGACTTCGGCCGCGATTATGAGATCGAACGGTTCCGCCGCTCGCTGGCGATGCTCCCCGCGGGAGCTGACGCGTTGAAACGAGAGGAGGCCATGGCACTTCTCGGCCGACTACGCGACGTCACGGCTCGACTCCGACGAGTGGAGGAGGGCTTGCGTCAATTGCTCGCCGATGAGTCGGCTAGTGCGCCCGGCGGGCCTCGAAGTGCTCGATGATCCACGATCGATCAGATCTGCAGCAGTCCCTCCATCGTGGAGACCTCGATCACGAGGTCGTGTTCATCAAGATCGCTCAGCAAACCATCGTCGCACGTCTCCACGGTGCCGATACCATTTCCACCGCTGGCGCCGGTGCCCGAGCGGCCCAAGGGAGCGGCCTGCAAAGCCGTACAGTCGCGGGTTCAAATCCCGCCCGGCGCTCGTCAGCTCGGGGGCTGCCACAACGTGGCGGCCCCCGATGCGCGTTCCAGCCTCTTTCGGCGGTTATGGCGGTCGAGTTTTCGGTGCGTGATCCGCTCTGAGCGCTGCTACAGTTTCGGTTTCCGGGCCGTTAGCTCAGTTGGTTAGAGCGCCTGCTCGACACGCAGGAGGTCACAAGTTCGACTCTTGTACGGCCCACCAACCCGATCGGTCGACGGCACCTCGGTGCGGTCGACCGTTGTGGTTTCACCGACCAGGGGACGTAGCTGATGGCCGATACGCAGCTTGAGCAGTACCGCTCCAGCATCGACAATATTGATGCCGCGCTGATCCTTTTATTGGCGGAGCGCTTCAAAATTACGAAGGCCGTAGGGCGCTATAAGGCTGCCGCTGGCCTTCCGCCCGCTGACCCCAGCCGTGAGGCTGAGCAGATCGCCCGACTGCGGGACTTGGCAGCGTCGGCCAACCTCGACCCGGCATTCAGCGAAAGCTTCCTTCGCTTTGTGATCGCCGAGGTGATCCGTCACCACGAGCGGGCCTCGACCGAAGCGTGAGTTGCTGGCTGCGATGACTGACGTTTCGCTCGTGACGGTTGACCCCGATGTCGAGCGGCTTGCTCGACTTCTGCACGACGGATTCGTTGATTACCACGAGCGCTTCTTGGAGATCACCCATCGAGCATCGCAGCGCTTCCTTGAGCGGGAGTGGGTCGAACTACAGCAGGACTCGACAGAGCGACTCGGCCTGCACAAGCATCGCGTCTGGGCCGTCGTCGACGCTGCGCGCCCTACTCTCCCCGATAATGAGGACGAGGCCAAGGAACTGTGGATCAAGGCTCGTCGTCGCTATGTCCAACTCGTGGCGCTCCGGATGGATCTTGAACTGGCTGAAACGTTCTACAACTCGGCCACCCGTCACCTTTTTGACGTAATCGGGCTCGACAACGAGCTTGAGTTTCTCTGGCTAGGACCGACGGCGCTTCCCGCCGACGACGGCTCCCGTGGCGAGTACCGAAACTTCCCGGTCGATGAGTCGCTGGAAGATAGCGTCCGCCAGATCTTCGAGCACTTGCCTCTGGCCAGCGACTTTGGCGACCTGAATCAGTGCGCAGTCCTCGTCACCGAACGAATCCAGGCCCAGCTCGACGATGTCTGGGACGGCCAGATCGATTCGATCGACGTTCTACGGCCGATCTTTTACCGCAACAAGGGTGCTTATGTCGTGGGTCGTTTGCGATGGCTGAACCGGGTGTCGCCCGTGGTGCTGCCGGTGCTCGACGGTGATGACGGCCTCTACGTCGACGCTGTGCTGTTGAGCGAGCTCGCGGCCAGTCGAATGTTCGGCTATACCCGTTCGTACTTCCATGTTTTGTGTCGCCGGCCCGCCGCAGTTGTTGGATTCCTGAAGAGTCTTCTGCCGGTCAAGCCTGTCGCCGAGCTCTACACCTCGATCGGCTATAGCCAGCACGGCAAGACCAACCTCTTCCGAGCCCTCTACCGGCATATGGAGCACTCGAACACTCGCTTTGAGAGGGCTCGAGGTGCTCGCGGCATGGTGATGGTGGTGTTCACGCTGCCGTCATTCGATGTCGTGTTCAAGCTGATCAAGGATCGCTTTCCGCCATCGAAACGAACAACGCCTGGAGATGTGCAACGTCGCTACAAGCTTGTGTTCGACCACGATCGTGTCGGCCGACTCGTTGATGCCCAGGAGTTCCGCAATCTCACCTTCAGGCGTGATCGCTTCGACGACGACATCCTCGACGAGCTACGAACTGAGTGCTCCCGTTCGGTCACCATCACCGACGACGAGGTTGTTCTTCATCACGTCTACACCGAACGTCGGCTGTATCCGCTAGATCTCTACCTGCGAGAAATGTCACCTGACCGGGCCCGTCGCGCCGCGATTGACTACGGCAACGCCATCAAGGATCTCGCCGCCGCCAACATCTTCCCTGGTGACCTGTTCCCCAAGAACTTTGGTGTCACCCGGCACGGTGCGGTTGTCTTCTACGACTACGACGAGCTTGCACTGCTGTCCGATGTGAACTTTCGGAAGATGCCGGTGAGCCAGAATTACGACGATGAAATGCTCGACCAGCCATGGTTCCCGGTTGAGCCTGACGATGTTTTCCCTGAAGAGTTCCGCACCTACCTGCGTTCGCCGCGCATCGTCGGTGAAGTATTTGACGAGTTTCACCCAGAGATCTCCACCGTCGAGTTCTGGCAGCAGATGAAGAAGGGCCACAGCGAGGGCGGTCTGCCCGATTTCTTCCCCTATCCCAGAGATCTCCGCATCGCCCGGGACTGACCACCGAACTACGCTCAGGCCGTTCTCGATGTAGGGAGGCCGCCGTGCGCGCTGTGGTACTGGAAGAAAAGGGTGGGCCTGAGGTCCTCCAGATCAAAGAGGTCCCTGACCCGGTGGCGGGCCCTGACGAGGTGCTGGTGCAGATCGTGTCATCTGCAATCAACCGGGCTGACTTGCTGCAGCGCATGGGTCTGTATCCAGGTCCAGCGATGGAGCACGAGATCCCAGGGCTGGAGTTTGCGGGTCGCGTGATCGCCGCCGGTGACAGGGTTACCGAGCACGCCATCGGCGATGCGGTCATGGGGATCAGCAACGGTGGCTGCTACGCCGAGCAGATCGCCATCCATGAGCGACAGGCAATGAGCGTCCCCGAAGCGCTCCCGCTGAGCGACGCTGGCGCCTTCCCCGAGGTGTTTGTCACGGCTTGGGATGCTTTGGTGCGCCAGGGGGGTCTAACTAGCGGTCGATGGGCACTCGTCCATGCAGGAGCCTCTGGAGTCGGTACGGCGGCCATCCAGATCTGCAAGTCCATGGGAGCTCGGATTGCGGTGACAGCCTCGGCCGGCAAGCACGACGTCTGCCATCAACTCGGCGCCGACGTGGTGATCGACTACAACGCCGATGACTTCGTGGCCGTCACCAAGGACGCCACGGAGGGGCTGGGCGTCGATGTGGTGCTCGATGTGATCGGTGGCGAGTACATGCCACGCAACGTTTCCGCCCTTCGTCTTGGTGGCCGGATCATCCAGGTAGGTGTGATGGCCGGTGGGCCTGTTCCGTTCAATGTTGCAAGCCTGCTCATGAAGCGAGCGACGATCACCGGCACCACCTTGCGAGCGCGCCCAATCGAGGAGAAGGTAGCCATCACTCGTGAGTTTGCGGTTCAGATCCTTCCCCATGTCGCTTCGGGCGCGGTCAGCCCCGTAATCGACAGTCGCTATCCACTCGATGAGGTGGCCGATGCCCACGAGCGAATGGCATCCAACGCCAACGCTGGAAAGCTCGTGCTCGATATTTCTGAATGAGGGATGCTGCGAATCAGCGGTCGCTCATTGCGATGTAGTCGCGTTCGGCCTCGCCGGTGTAAAGCTGACGCGGACGGGCAATGCGAGAGTCCTGGTCGAGCATCTCGTTCCAGTGCGACAGCCATCCCGGCATGCGGCCGATGGCGAACAGCACCGTGAACATATTGCGGGGGAAGCCCATCGACTCATAGATCAAGCCGCTGTAGAAGTCCACGTTGGGGTAGAGCTTCCGGCTGATGAAGTACTCATCGCTGAGTGCGGCTTCCTCGAGTTTGAGGGCGATATCGAGCAGCGGATTGGTGCCAGTGACGGCGAACACGTCGTGCGCTGCTTCCTTGATAATGCGTGCACGTGGGTCGTAGTTCTTGTAGACGCGGTGACCAAAGCCCATGAGGCGCTCGTTGCCGGCTTTCACGCCTTCGATGAACGGTACGACGTTCTCATAGCTGCCGATGCCATCGAGCATGTTGAGCACGGCCTCGTTTGCCCCGCCGTGGCGAGGGCCGTACAGCGCAGCGCATGCTGCTGACATTGCCGTGTAGGGGTCGGTGTGCGACGAGCCAACGACGCGAGCCGTGGTGGTGGAGCAGTTCTGCTCATGATCGGCGTGAAGGATCAGGAGAACCTCCATGGCCCGCTGGAACGCTGGGTCGACCTCGTACGGGTTGCCGAGTTCGAACATCATTCGCAGGAAGTTGGAGGCGTAGTCGAGCGTGTTGTCGGGGAATACGAAGGGCTGTCCGACTGAGTGGCGGTAGGCGGAGGTGGCGAGCGTGGGCATCTTGGCGATGAGCCGCACGGCCTGCTTCATGCGATTAGCCGGATCGTCGATTTCTTTCGAATCGGGGTAGAAGGTCGACAGGCCCGCAACATTGCTGCACAGCAGTCCCATTGGGTGGGCGTCGTAGTGGAACGAGTCGTACATCTTGCGACGGAACTTCTCGTGCAGGTAGGTGTGATGGGTGATCTCGTTGACCCATCCATCAGACTGCTGCTGGTTTGGCAGCTCGCCGTTCAACAGAAGGTAGGAGACCTCAAGGAAGGTGCTCTTCTCGGCGAGCTGCTCAATGGGGTAGCCGCGATAGCGAAGGATTCCGTTTTCGCCATCGAGTTCGGTGATGGCGCTCTCAGCGCCGCTGGTGGTGGCAAGGCCCGGATCGTGGAACCAGATTCCTGGAAGAAGCTTGCGCCAGTCAGCCGCGTCGACGCCGCCGTTGGCGATCGGGATCTCGAGCGACTCACCGGTGCGGTTGTCGGTGATTGTGATGCTCTCGGTCACGGTCATGGCTCCTTTTGCGCGGTTGACTCTGGCGGGCGGACGCCGCATTGAATCTAGGCGGTTTGTGCGCCCGTAGGCACACTGAGCAGGCCGGAACTACAGCGGTGTGTTGTCGTGACGCCGCGATGGGAGGCGTTCGCGCTTGCCTGCGAGCATCTCCAGCGCGGCGTGGATCTCGCGCCGGGTGTCCGATGGGTCGATCACCGCATCGATCGTGCCCCGCTCGGCTGCGATATAGGGATTGAGCAAGCGATCTTCATAGGCAAGCTGGAGTTCGGAGCGCTCGGCAGCTGTGCTGCGACGGTGAAGAATCTCCACCGCTCCCTTTGCGCCCATCACGGCAATCTCCGCCGACGGCCACGCAAAGGCGAGATCGTTGCCGATCTTCTTCGAGTCCATGACAATGTAAGCACCGCCGTAGGACTTGCGGGTGGTGAGATTGACGCGAGGCACCGTGGCTCGGGCGTAGGCAAATGCCATCTGGGCGCCGTAGCGGATCATGCCTCGCCACTCGGTGTCCTTGCCGGGATAGAAGCCCGACGTGTCGACGATTGTGACCAGCGAAATGTTGAACGCGTCGCAGAACGACACGAAACGTGCGCCCTTTTGTGACGCAGCAATGTCGAGTGTGCCTGCCACTGTTTGGGGCTGGTTGGCCACGATCCCCACTGTGCGCCCGCCGATCATGGCGAAGCCGGTCACGAGGTTGGCGGCCCACTCGGCATGGGGCTCGAGGAAGTCGCCATGGTCGACGATGCTGGCAAGGATGTCGCGGACGTCGTATGAGCCGTTGGAAGATGGCGGAAGCACCTCGTAGGCCTCAGATGTGAGCCGGTCGGTCGGGTCGCTACACGCGCGAGACGGGGCATCGGCATCGGTGTGGTCGGGCAGGAATCCCAAGAGTTCGGAGGTGAGGAGGAGGGCGTCATCTTCGTCGGTGGCGATGAAGTCAGCCACGCCTGATGTGCGTACGTGAATCGATGCACCACCCAACTCATCCTTGGAGATTGGTACACCGGTGAACTCGGCCACCATTCGGGGACCCATCACGAACGCGTAGGCATCGGTGGTCATGATGACAAAATCGACCAGACCGAGCAGGAGCGCAGGGCCGCTTATAACGGGACCCGTCACGATGATGATGGTGGGCACGATCCCTGAGCAGCGCGTCAGTTCGCGAGCGGCGTGGCCCCATCCATCGAGGGCGCCGACGCCGGTGCCGATGTCGGCGCCGGAGGAAGCGAGCCGCATCACGAAAGGCAGTCGTTGCTCGCGCGCTGCTCGGGCTCCGGTCGCGATCGAGATGCCATCGGATGGCAGCAGCGAACCGGCATGGTCGCGTCCTCGGGCATCCACCTCGATCACCTTGCGGCCGTGCAAGTCAGCCAAGCCGGAGCGGACAAAGCCACTGGCCCGGGCCCTGAGGTCGAGCTGGCGGTTGATCGGGCTGTCGGAGTCGGTGCGCTGATCGGTCATCGCGGCGTTGAACCTACTCTTCGCCTGGGGAGATTGTGGCAGTGGCGGCGGAGATACCGGTGATCGCTGGCGTTTCAGCGGTGACGACGGCGACGATCTCATCGACCACTACGCGCGTGCTTGCCGAGGGGGTAACGCGGCGTGGGAGCGCCAGGCCAACAATACGGCGAGACGACGCGTCGATGGAGACACGACACCAGGGACCGCTAGAGGTGGGGACTGCACTCGCCGGCACGATTGCCGGGGCGAAACCTCGCGTGGCGAGCGATGTCATGAGCCGCAAGCCATCAACCTCGGCCTTGGCATCGAGGCTCACTCGAGCCAGGCGGGCGTCGGCATCGATCTCATCTCGAAAGCCGGTGCCGATCGGTGGGAGCAGGATCTCGTGCTGGGACAAGTCACGCCACGACACATGGTCGCTGGTAGCGAGTGGGTGATCGTCTGGAGCGAGGAGGACACGGTCTTCTTCGAAGAGGGTGCGGCAGTCGATGTCGGGGTCGCTGACGGGGAGATTCGCGATCGCAACGTCGATGCGCTCGCTGAGCAGTTGGGGGACCAGCAAGCTGGTAGTGGCCTCAACAATGGTAATTTCAACCCTTGGATAGTCCCGGGCAAGTGCATCAAGCAGAGCCGGGACGAGCCAGACGGCCGTGGTGCCGATCACGCCGAGGCGCACGTGACCGCTCACATCCTCACGGAGCGAAACGAGGTCGTCTTCGATCGAACGCAGCTCACCGAGGATGCGGCGAGCTCGAGCCGCGACGATCTCACCCTCGGGTGTGAGCTCTCCGCGTGAGCGCTCGATCAGCACGCTGCCGAGCTCGTTTTCGAGATGGGCGACATGGGTCGATACGTTCGATTGCACTGTGTGAAGAGCGCGAGCGGCTGCTGAAAATGACTGATGCTCGGCCACGGCGAGCAAGGCGTGGAGTTGGCGGAGATCCATCGCTATGAATGATGTCACATATCCATTGAAACTGTTGGAACGATGGGTCATCGCGTGGTTTACTGAACCCACAACGGTTCCCCGACACCCCCCCCAATAGTCGGGTTGAACCTCAACGCCAGGTTTCCCCCCTTACCTGGTGTCACGGAGAGAAGCGATCGGTCGTCCCCCAAGAAACGCCGGTCGCTTTTCCCGTTTTCGCGGAGGCTTCGCATACGCTCGCTCCATGCGTGAGGGCAGTCAGTCATGAGCGAAACGCTGGGCCTTCATATCGGCGAGGCGGGGATTGTCGCCGTGATCGCCAACGCCGAAGCGGACCCGACGGCCGCCACGATCGTGCCGCTGGGTACCTCCAGCCCCGCTGCTGCTAGAGCTGTCGCTGCCGGACCCGACGGCACCGTGTTGGTCGGCGACGCGGCGGCCAGTGCTGATGGCCCCATCGTGTTCGACCCGATCGATCGAGCGCGCCTGGGTCGAACAGGAGCGCTCACGGCGGTCATCGCCCACGTTTTGAGGCGAGCCGCGACCGCCGACTCGGTCGCAACACGCCTGGCCATCGTCGTTCCCGATGATTTTGACAGCGATGCCCGCGATCAGGTGGTTGTGGCGGCGAATGGCGCCGGAATCACCGATGTGGTGACCGTGCCAGAGACAGCGGCAATGGCGCGAGCGTCTTCGGTGCCAGCGGACGCCATCGTCGCTGTAGCCATTGGGGCCGCGTTGATTGGCAGCACTGACTTGGCGCCACCGATCGTTACTCGTGAAGACCTCGGCGAGACGGTAACTCCCGGCGTAGGGCGGGCCATCCCTGCGCCAACCGATTTGCCGTCGGGACCTGTTTCGGTCTTCGATGAATCTGACCCTGAGCCGGCGCCAGTCGTTCCCGTCCGACAGAGCCCGGCGCCGGTAGCGGCCCAGCACGCGCCTGGCCCGACAGCGCGGTCGGAGCGCCCCGCCCCGGTAACATCGCCACCTATCCACGAGATCCCGGATAGGTCGACGCCGATCGGTCTGCTCGTTGGCGTGATCGTGCTACTTGTCGCCATTGTCGTCATCTGGTTGTTGCTTTTCACCGTGGGCGGCGGCAACCAGGACACCACCACTGTCGTGCCGGAGACGACGTCGACCACGACCGAGTTGGCAGCGACGACGACTGTAGCTAGTACACCGGTCACCTCAAGTTCGACCACGACGTCATCGATAGCGATGTCATCGACCACATCGTCATCGACCACGTCCAGTTCATCTACTTCCTCGACGACGACGACCACGACCCCACTGCGGGTGGCATCGCCTGGAGTGGTCACCCTTTCCGCTAATGGTTTGCTGTTCGACGACGGCACCATCGTGCAGTTCGGTCAGAGCATCGAGGTGGTACTGGCCGAAGCCATCGAGTCGCTCGGCTCTCCTGACGAAGACACAGGCTTCGAGATTTGGGAGTCTTGCATTGGTACCCGTACGCGGTCCATTCGGTGGGGTTCACTGGAACTGATCTTCACCGAAGAAGTCGCCGATTCCGATACCGGCGTCTTCACCCAGTGGTACACGGAGGGACACAACGACCCAGCGGGGCTTGTCACCCTCGACGGTCTCGGTGAGTCGGCCACGGTGGGCTTTCTTGAGGTCACATTCGGCGATGCCCTTGTCTTGCTCGCGGCCTTCGAGGGCGGCGACATCGGACTCTTTGCCATCACCAACCCGAGCACGGGCGCTGTCCTCAACGGGATCACCGATGGACTTCACCCTGAAGGCGTCGTCACCACCCTCTGGGCCGGCGACAGCTGCACCAGAGTCTTCACCTGAGAAGGACCTTGTTGTGTGAGGCTGAAGAACCCTGAATCGGGACTATCTCACGCACCGAACAGGAAGAGTGCTCAGGAGGCGGTGCGAGCTTTGATGATGTTCAGTGCGCTACCGGCCTTGAACCACTCGATCTGATCGTTCGAGAAGGTGTGGTTGGTTGGGAACGAGACAACCTCGCCGGATGGCTTGGTGACCTCGACGATGACCTGCTGGTCAGGAGCGAGATCGGCAAGGCCACGAACGGCGATGCGGTCGTCCTCGCCGATCTGGTCGTAGTCGGCTGGGTCAGCGAAGGTCAGTGGCACCATGCCCTGCTTTTTCAGGTTGGTCTCGTGGATACGAGCAAACGAGCGAGCGATGGCCACGAGTCCGTTCCGGAAGCGGGGCTCCATAGCGGCGTGTTCGCGGCTCGAGCCTTCGCCCATGTTTTCGTCGCCGATCACGACCCACTGAACGCCCGCCTCGTGGTAGTCCTTGGCGAGTTCAGGGAAGAGCTTGATCGAGTCGTCGACCTGGCTCTTGCCGTAGCCGACTTCGTACGCTGAGCCGTCGGCCTGCGAGTAGGCGTTGACAGCGCCGAGATAGAGGTTGCCGGAGATGTTCTCGAGGTGGCCGCGGTACTTGAGCCATGGACCGGCCATCGAGATGTGGTCGGTGGTGAACTTGCCTTGGGCCTTGACGAGCACGGGGAGGTCTTCGTAGTCGGAGCCATTCCAGGGGACGAATGCGTCGAGAAGTTGGAGACGATCGCTGGTGGGAGAGACCCGAATGTCGATACCAGAGCCGTCGGCGGGGGGAGCGACGAAGGTGTTCTCGCCTGGGTCGAAACCGGCCTCGGGAAGCTCAAGACCGACCGGCGTTGAGAGGAAGACTTCCTCGCCGGAGTCGTTGGTGATCGTGTCGTTGATCGGATCGAAGTCGAGCGTGCCGGCGAGCGCCAGGGCGATCACAGTCTCGGGCGACGTCACGAATGCGAGTGTCTCGGAGTCGCCGTCGTTTCGCTTCGGGAAGTTTCGGTTGTAAGAGGTGACGATCACGTTGGGGGTGCCCGTGGCGTGACCGGCTTCTTCGGAACGGTCCCACTGGCCGATGCACGGGCCGCACGCGTTGGCGAGCACCACAGCACCGAGTGCTTCGAAGTCCTGGAGTAATCCGTCACGCACGATGGTGGCGCGGACCTGCTCAGAGCCGGGGGTGATGAGTAGGCGACTCTTGGCCTTCAGTCCCTTCGCTGTAGCCTCACGAGCGATTGATGCGGCGCGGGTAATGTCCTCGTAGGAGGAGTTGGTGCAGCTACCGATCAACGCAGCGCTGACCTCGAGGGGCCAACCGTTGGCACGGGCTTCTTCGCCGAGCGCCGCAACCTCGCGGGCAAGGTCCGGGGTGTGGGGGCCGTTGATGTGCGGGGTCAGCGTGTCGAGATCGATCTCGATGACCTGGTCGTAGTAGTCCTGCGGGTTTGCAAGAACCGCATCGTCGGCGCGTAGATGATGGGCGACGGCGTCGGCGGCATCGGCGACGTCCTCGCGGCCGGTGCTCTTGAGATAGCGAGCGACTGAGTCGTCGTAGGCGAATACCGAAGTGGTGGCACCAATCTCGGCACCCATGTTGCAGATGGTGGCCTTGCCGGTACAGCTGATGTTGTTGGCGCCTTCGCCGAAGTACTCGACGATGGCACCGGTCCCGCCCTTGACGGTGAGGATCTCCGCCACCTTCAAGATGATGTCCTTTGGTGCGGTCCAACCGTTGAGCGAGCCGGTGAGCTTGACACCGATGAGCTTGGGCCACTTCACGTTCCACGGGAAGCCGGTCATGACGTCGACCGCATCAGCGCCACCAACGCCAACGGCGATCATGCCGATGCCGCCGCCATTGGGGGTGTGGCTGTCGGTGCCGATGATCATGGCGCCGGGGAAGGCGTACTGCTCGAGCACGACCTGGTGGATGATGCCGGAGCCGGGCTTCCAGAAGCCGCCGCCGTACTTGGCAGAAACGGATTCGAGGAAGTCATAGACCTCTTCGTTGGTGTCGACGGCAGCGAGAAGATCCTTCTTGCCGTCGACGCGAGCCTGGATGAGGTGATCGCAGTGGGTGGTGGTGGGGACGGCGACCTCGTTGAGGCCGGCGGTCATGAACTGGAGCCATGCCATCTGGGCGGTGGCGTCCTGCATGGCGACACGGTCAGGGCGAAGGTCGACGTAGGAGTCGCCCCGCTCCAGTTCCTGATCGGCGCGGTCGAGATGGTTGATCAGGATCTTCTCAGCGAGCGTGAGCGCTCGGCCGAAACGTTCGCGAGCAGCGCCGATGCGCTCGTCGAGGGTGGCATAGACGCCGTTGATCAGTTCGATGGGGGTACTGGCAGCTACAGCCATGATGGGACCTCGGTGTACGTCGGTGGAGGCGGTTCTCGTGGCAGCCTAGGACGGGCTGGGTTGCCGAAACCGTCGAACCAGTATAGACAAGTAGAAGACAAGTGCGTACGCCTCGATACCAGCAGATTGCGGACGAACTCCGAAACCGCATTCGCGACGGCCAGACCGTCGCAGGCCGACTGCTGCCCAGCGAGGCGACCTTCAGCGAAGAATTCGCCGTCAGCAGGGTCACTGTCCGCCGGGCGCTGGAACAGCTACGCGACGACGGTCTCATTGCTGCGCGTCAGGGACTTGGCTGGTATGTGGCCGGCGAACCGCTGCACCAGTCGATTAGCGAGCTGGACACGGTAGAGCAACAGCTTGCTCAATCGGGAGTTGTGGCCGAGCGACGGGTCATCGATTTCGCCTTCGTCGACGCGCCATCTCGAGTGGCGCAAGTTCTCGGGTCTGGTCGCATGCTTGAGGTGCGTCGGATCAACCTCGCCGATGGTGAGCCGTTCGCCCGAGTCACGGTGTGGTGTCCGGAACATTTGGGTGCGTCACTCTCGCGAGATGATGTCGAGCAGCGGTCGTTTTATGATCTGTTCTCGGCGGTACTTGGTATTGCGCTGGCGGGTGCCACGCAAACGATCGGGGCGTCCGCAGCATCATCAGATGATGCCGCTGACCTGGGAGTTCCCGAGAAATCGCCCGTTTTGGTGTGTGAGCGGGTTACCAACTCTGCGGATGGTTCACCTGTGCTGATGAGTGAGCACGTCTACCCCGGGCACCTCACGGCGTTCACCGTCGATCTTCCTTCGGCGGGCCGAAGTGAGACACCGGCCGGACTTCGCCTCATCGAATGAACCGCGTCCGCCGTGTTGGCCGGCGCTGTCCCCGGGGGAGCGTTAGAGGTTGGGCCAGCGACGGGTGCGGGATTTGGCGCCGCGACGGCGATCGCCGAGTGCCCAGGACCGACGCCAGCCACCCGCGTTGGGGCCGGTCAGTTCGGGGCTCTCACTGGTGTGGGCCCGAACGCGGGCCGTGTACCAGTCTGACGAGGTTTCATCGGCCAGAGCGGCGACCTCGCGCTC